>Ga0194116_10000092_pt1 | contig 176548 bp, 148 predicted proteins | sample TA2MahsurfametaG_4_FD_148617 | JGI IMG/M metagenome (GOLD analysis project Ga0194116, IMG submission 148617) | Freshwater microbial communities from Lake Tanganyika, Tanzania - TA2015008 Mahale S9 surface | ecosystem: Environmental > Aquatic > Freshwater > Lake | place: Tanzania: Lake...
TAATATTTTCATCTTTGTTTGATCTTAGTTTTGATAATTTTGTTGCCTATTTGTATCCCAATCTTTGTAACATACTGATATTCAGTGAACTTATAATTTTTGTATCGGGAAGTAATGAATCATTCTGCAGAAAAAAAGTATGTTACTCAACTAAACCCAACCATATGGGGATTGGTAGCATTTTGGGCCTTTGTGGAATCTTTTATGGGGGGTATTCTCCATGCTCTACAAGTGCCCCTGCGGGGTATTGTTCTTGCTGGTGCGGCAGCAGCTTGCTTAACCACGATCGCTGCCGTGACAGGTAGGTATCAAGATAAAAGACCCGTGCAGGCCTTTTCGGTCGATCTGCTCAAAGCCACGCTTGCGGTAATGGCCGTGAAGCTGATCTTAAGCCCTCAGTCACCGCTTACAGCCTATGTGGCTATGTTGTTTCAAGGAGGGGTTGCTTACCTTATATTTGGATGGATACCTTCTTTTCGTTTGGCCGCGATCATATTTTCTGTATTGGCGTTAGTCGAAACTGCATTACAGAAAGTATTGGTACTTTATTTGTTTTTTGGAGCTGATTTCTGGATATCAGTATCGAATTGGGTAAGTGATCTGCATAAGCAGTTTGGTTTTTTGCCGTTAAGCCTTCGGGGAATCGTAATGGCCTACCTGTTACTTTATTTTGTGGTTGGATTAATGATCGGCTATTGGTTTGGACGTTGGCCAGATCGAATTAAGATGAAAAAGGAATCGCTCATACTCGCCTATCAGCAAGAAAAACAAGGCCTGCTGGCAAAAGCGGCATCTCCGCGGAATGCTCGGTTTCGGGGTTGGCTAATTTTTATTTTTATTGCGCTTGTAATGAGCCTATTTGTCTTACCCTATTCGTTATTGATGACCACGCTGGTACGAGTTATAATTTTTAGTCTGGCTGTATATTTTTTGACCCCACCCCTGCTACGGTGGCTAACCCGTCTGTTGTCGGCAAAGATCCAGCAAAGCATTACCCTACGACTTATTGATTCAATGCAAGAGCAACGTTTAATTTTTTATTATTGTTGGCAGCGATTTAGTGGCAGAGGCGTACTTCTGCGATTATTGTTAGCCTTCGAAGCGGCACTTATTGTCTCTAGCGCTAAGGTGTATCCTGATAACTCATCTACCTAAATAGGAATGCGTTATGTCTTTCTCGTCTGAACAAAAGCTCCAACAACCCATCGAGTACCTAAAAGGGGTAGGGCCCCTTCGTGCCGAGCTGTTAAAGAAAGAGCTGGGCATTTTTACATTTGGCGATCTGCTCGAGTATTACCCGTTTCGACACATTGACCGTACCCGTATTAACACCATCGATTCGTTACTGCCCGACATGGACTTTGTGCAATTGGCGGGCACCTTGGTGAGCAGCGAGGTGGTAGGGCAACGCGCCGGAAAGCGATTATTGGTCACCTTCAAAGACCGCACGGGAACCATCGAGTTGGCCTGGTTTCAGGGCATCAACTGGGTACAAAAATTACTACAACCGGGCTACTCCTACTTGGTCTATGGGCGTATTAGTTTTTTTAATGGCCGTCCGCAGCTGGTGCATCCCGAGATCGAGAAGATAGAGCCGGAGCAGCCGCTCGAAAAAAAATTTCTAGAGCCGGTTTATGCTACCACCGAAAAATTAAAATCGAAAGGATTGGGCGGAAGAGCGCTTGGCCGTCTTACGCAAACCTTGCTCGCTCAACTTAAGGATAGTGATCTGCCCGAGCCGTTACCGCTCGATGAACTAAAGCCCTTACCCTTGCTGGAGCGCAGCCGGGCCCTTCGGCAGATTCATTTTCCGGAAACGCCACAGCTGTATCAGCAGGCCTTGCAGCGATTAAAATTCGAGGAACTTTTTATATCGCAGTTGCGCATGCAATTGGTGCGCATGCAGCGGCATCGTTTTTCAGAAGGGGTGGTCTTTGAAAAAGTGGGAGATCGTTTCAATGAATTATACAAGCACCATCTTTCGTTCGAGTTAACGGGTGCTCAAAAAAGGGTCATCAAAGAGATTAGGGCCGACACGGCCAAAGGAAAACAGATGAACCGATTGTTGCAAGGCGATGTGGGCAGTGGAAAGACCATTGTTGCTGTACTCACGATGTTGCTGGCTATCGACAACGGCTATCAAACTTGTTTGATGGCACCCACCGAGATCTTATGCCAGCAGCATTATGCATCGGTAAAGGGTCTTTTGGAAAAGGTGGGCGTATCTGTGGGGCTATTGACCGGTTCGATCAAGACAAAAGAGCGAAAGCAATTGCTAGCTCAACTAGCCGATGGGTCACTCTCGTTGGTAATAGGGACCCATGCACTCATCGAAGAAACGGTAGCGTTCAAAAAATTAGGACTTGTGATCATCGACGAGCAACATCGGTTTGGCGTGGCGCAGCGGGCACAGCTTTGGAAAAAATCGTCGCCTCCTCCGCATATGCTGGTGATGACGGCTACTCCGATTCCGCGCACATTGGCCATGACAGCCTATGGCGATCTGGACTATAGTATCATCGATGAATTGCCACCTGGCAGACAGCCCATCAAGACGGTGCATCGATTCGAAAAAGATCGGGCTAAGGTGATGGATTTTATTAAGCAAGAAATTGAACTCGGTCGTCAGATCTATATCATCTATCCGCTGATCGAAGAAAGTGCCAAGCTCGATTACGAAAATCTTATGAAGGGTTACGAAGAGGTCAAGGCCTTTTTTCCGGAGCCCCGCTATTGGATCAGTATGGTGCACGGACGGCAGCCGGCAGAGCAAAAAGAGATCAATATGAAACGCTTTGTCGAGGGCGATACACAAATTATGGTGGCCACAACGGTCATCGAGGTTGGGGTCAATGTGCCGAACGCCTCGGTGATGGTCATAGAGAGTGCTGAGAAATTCGGACTCTCGCAATTGCATCAGTTAAGGGGAAGGGTCGGAAGGGGTACAGAAAAAAGTTACTGTGTCTTGATGACGGGCCCCAAATTGGGCGCCGATGCCCGCGAGCGAATGCGGATTATGACACATACCGGTAATGGGTTTGAGATCGCTGAGAAGGACCTGATGCTGCGAGGGCCGGGCGAGATCGAAGGGACCCGCCAAAGCGGCGCCCTGGCCTTTAAGCTGGCCTCACTGGTAGCCGATCGTTCGCTGCTCGAAGTAGCCAGAGAAAAGGCAGCTCAATTACTTGAGGCCGACCCGGGTCTGGACCAGGCAAGCCACGTCTCCCTTAAAGAGTTTATGAAAATTCGAAAGGGGGCCCTCTCTTGGAGCAAAATATCTTGAACAAAAAGGCGTTATAGAAGTAAACCAATTTGTCAGGACCTTGTCAAATTGGGGTTATCCGCCCAGTCTTAACAGATTTTTCGAACCCCCCGAGAGGGAATTTTGTTACCTTAATCGAAATTGGCCGGTTGAAAAAAATCTTCATTTTAGCAGGATTATTTTGCACGTCGTTATTACTGACGGCACAAGGTGCCATTGAGTTCGTAGAGAACAAGGGGCAATGGAATGCGCAAGTCAAATACCGGGGACAGGTTAACAACGGCTATTTCTTTATTCGCGAAAAGGGGTTTACCGTTTTGCAGCAACATCCCGAAGACGTAGCAAAAATGCAAAAGGTAAAGCAGGGAGATACGACCGGATTTCATATTCGCTCCCATGCCTGGAATGTAGATTTTGTCGATGCGAATAAAAAAATTGTCCAAACCTTGCCGGCGCTGAAAGGAGAAAGCCAGGTTGCTTCGTACGAAAATTATTTTCTAGGCAACGATCCCTCCCGCTGGGCGTCTGCCTGTTCGATGTACCAGGTAGTGACCGTTAGCGACATCTATCCAAATATAGATCTGCGTTATTATAGTGACGCCGGTACCCTTAAGTATGATCTGGTCGTTAAACCCGGTGGCGATCCTTCTGTTATTGCGCTTCGCTACGAAGGAGTCGACGGGTTGTCTATAAAAAATCGGGAGCTGGTAGTAAGTACTTCTGTCGGTTCGTTTCGCGAATCAACTCCCTTTACCTATCAACCCGCACAGCAAGGCAGAAAAGAAGTGAGCTGCCGCTACCAGCTAAAAGAAAACATACTGCGCTTCGATGTGAGCGCCTATGATCCTGCTGCCACACTGGTTATCGATCCTTCGTTCGTGTTCTGTTCTTTTTCTGGAAGCACCTCTGATAATTGGGGGTTTACGGCTACCTATGGTCCGGATGGCAGTATGTATGCCGGTGGGATCGTGTTCAATGAGGGTGGAAGCTTTCCGGTAAGTCCGGGTGCATTTCAGGCTGGCTACCGAGGGGGAAATATGGATATCGGATTAATTCGGCTTAGTGCCGATGGCATAAGACGTATTTGGGCCACTTATCTGGGCGGAGCCGGCGAAGAGCAACCCCATAGCTTGGTGGTCGACGCACAACAAAATCTATATGTAACGGGGCGTACCAATTCTCCGAATGGGGCCAATGGGTATCCGGTTATCTCTAATGGCACGCTCGCAGGCGACGGATTCGACATAGTGGTATCGAAGATCAATGCTACCGGTACGACATTGATGGGGTCTCGCAAGATTGGCGGCAGTGGTGCCGATGCCGTTAATATTGCAACAGCGCGGGCTCTTAATTCGTTGCAGCGTAATTATGGGGATGATGGCAGAGGAGAAATTATTCTCGATGCACAGGGGAATGTATTGGTTACTTCGCATTCACAGTCTTCCGCTACCGGAACCGGTCGCTTTCCGACAACGAGCGGCGCTTTTCAACCCAATTTTGGGGGAGGGCTACAAGATGCGGTCTTGCTAAAATTATCTTCCGATCTAAATAATTTGATCTTTGCCAGTTTTCTGGGTGGCAGCGGTAACGATGCCGGATATGTGCTCGCCGTTCATCCCTCTACCGGAGCTATTTATGTGGCCGGTGGTACCGAGAGCGCTAATTTGATCCCTGCCTCACAAGCAGGTACCGTAGTGGGCCCCTCCTTAGGCGGTACCATCGACGGATATGTGGCTATCGTAAGTGCAGATGGTTCGCAACGACTTCGAACCAGCTACATAGGAACAGCAGGAATAGACCAAGTCTTTGGCGTACAATTCGACATCAATGGGTTTCCGTACGTAATGGGGCAAACCACCGGTAACTGGCCCATCTTTAATGCGGCATTTAATAATCCGACCGGTAAACAATTTATTGCCAAGTTGCAACCCGATCTTTCGGCCTTTGTGTATTCTACCGCATTCGGCTCGGGTGCCTCGGTCCCTAATATCTCGCCCATCGCTTTCTTAGTAGATCGTTGCGAGAACGTGTATATGTCGGGCTGGGGAGGTACCGGCTTTGGATCTGGGTTTACCAGTGCGGGTACGGCCGGTCTTCCAACGACTCCCGATGCCTTTAAATCATCGACCGATGGCAAGGATTTTTATTTTATCGTACTTCGAAAGGATGCAGCCGGAAACACGCCACTGTTCGCCAGTTTTTTTGGAGAAGATAATGCACAGAATGGCGGTAATGATCATGTGGATGGTGGTACTAGCCGCTTCGATAGTCGAGGAACCATCTATCAGGCCATTTGCGGTAACTGTAGCGTAGGCACTGCACCCCGACCTAATTTTCCGGTAACGGCCGGATCTTGGTCTACTTCGAACAATTCCAGTGGAGCCGGGTGTAGTATCACGATGGTAAAGATTGCTATGAATTTATCGGGTGTGCAAAGCGCCATACGCTCGAGCATCAACAATGTGGCAGGCGATACATTGGGTTGCGTACCCCTGACCGTAGCCTTTACCGATACGGTGGGTAATGCGCAAACATATATCTGGAATTTTGGCGACGGGTCGCCCGACGAAACCACCACCACGGCCAGCAATTCTCATCAGTACACGGCGGTGGGCACCTATACGGTTCGACTTATTGCGGTCGATCTTACTACCTGCAATGGAAGGGATACGTCGTACATCCGCATTAGGGTCGGAAACATTGAGGCCGACCTTGATTTTACTCCTGTAAAGTTGCCCCCTTGTACGGCCTTTAATTATCGTTTCGATAATTTGTCGAGCACGTTACCGGGTTACCCCTTTAAGCCTACCTCTTTTGTGTGGAATTTTGGCGATGGTACTCCATCGGTCGTAGCGGGGCCTGGTCCGGTCAATCATGCTTTTGCGGGTCCGGGTACCTATAACGTACGTCTCTTTTTGCAGGATACCACTTATTGCAATGCGCCCGATTTGCTGGTTATTCCACTGAGTGTTGCCGAGAATGTAAAAGCCGGGTTTACTACAGCGGCCCGCGGATGCATCCCCTATCAGCCGGTATTTACCAATACATCGCTAGCAGCCCAAACTTATCTATGGAATTTTGGGGATGGCAATACCTCTACGGCTGCTGCTCCTGCTTACACGTATACAACGCCCGGCACCTACACCGTTACACTAATTGCCAGCAATTCTAATACTTGTAACCTAAGCGATACGGTTCGCTTTGTTATTCAGGTGCTCGACGCGCCCTTGACCAATTTTAGTTTTACACCTGTTGCGGTACAGCCTAATACGCCCCACACGTTTACCAATCTGGCATCGGCCGATGCGGTCCGATTTAAATGGGTATTTGGGGATGGAGATAGTTTGTTGACCACTTCGCGTGCGCCCGTTACGCATCAATACCGGTCGAGTGGAACTTTCGCTGCTTGTCTAACCGCCTACAATTCGCTGGATTGTCCGCGTACAATTTGCAGAAACGTACAAGCGAATGTTATTCCCGCCGTCGATCTTCCCACTGCCTTTACGCCCCTTAGCGGAGATATAAATGCCGTACTTAAGGTAAAAGGATTTGGTATTAGTAAATTAAAGTGGGAGATCTGGAATCGTTGGGGTCAAAAAGTATTTGAGACGGCTGATCAAGAACAAGGATGGAACGGCACTTATCAGGGAGTGGTTCAGCCCATGGACGTATATATGTATACCTTGGCGGTCGAATTTTTCGATGGCAGCAAGGTGAGTAGAAAAGGCGATATTACGTTGATTAGATAAAAGAACGAGCAAAGCGACATGTTGAAACGATATACGATCATAGTTTCTTTTTTAATCGCAGTCACCGACTTTGCATCGGTGTTATCGGCACAAGACCTGCATTTTTCTCAGTTCATGCAGACTCCATTGCTGATCAACCCGGCGCATACCGGATTTATTCCCGATGGCGATTATCGTGTGGGGGTCAATTATCGTAACCAGTGGGCCTCGGTGAGCGCCTTTCCTTACAAGACCATGAGTGTTTTTGGAGATATGCAACTGCTGCAAAATAGCGAGCAGACCGGTTGGCTTGGAATTGGCGGATTGTTACTAAGAGATGTGGCCGGCACTAGTGCCCTTACCTCTACCAAGGTATATGGATCGGTGGCCTATCATCAAATGATTGGTAATGGTAGTTTGCTGGGGCTTGGTTTTAATGCAGGGTGGGCCAATAAGAGCATCAATACCAGTGGGCTTACATTTCCTTCGCAGTGGAACGGGCAGTTCTTCGATATACATCAATCTAACGGCACTCCCATACTGGCCGCCAATAACATCAACTATTTCGATATGCAGGTGGGGCTCAACTACGCCTATTTTCCCAATACCTCTACATTTTTAAATGCCGGTTTCTCGGCCATGCATTTGAATAGGCCGCAAGAGAGTTTTTTTGATAGCAATAACGGGGTCGATAATCGTATTTCGGTTCGTTACAATGGGTTTCTAAATGCCAGCTTTAAGCTCAGTGATATGTTGATCTTGAGTCCGCATATGTATGTCTCTTTACAAGCTGCTGCTTCGGAGTGGGTAACCGGGGTCAATGCCCAGTATAACCTTTCGGGTGATGGAGAATATACCTTGTCGGGAGGGCTCTATTATCGCTATCGCGAATCATTGATACCCTTGGTGGGGCTTGGGTTTAAAGAGATGGTATTGCAATTTAGCTACGATGCGACCGCTTCTTCGCTCAAAAACGTTAATAATCGCCGAGGAGCCTTTGAGTTTTCGTTGGTCAAGCAAGGATTAGCCGATCCATACAGGGGCAATCGCCGCGAATCGATGTGTCCTTCTTTTCGCTATTAGCCTTTTTTAAGTTGCCGATTTATCCCGATTTTTGAGGCCCAACTACTTTTGCAAGCATGTCAAAAAAAGGTACCCTGTTAGCTTCACATATCGATTCGTTCCGAACTATTGTAGGAGCCGATCATGTATTTGTCGATAGCGAAACGCTCGATCATTATGCGCATGACGAAACCGAGAATCTGCATTTTTTGCCCGAGGTGGTCGTTAAACCCAGAACGGCCCAAGAGATCAGTGCTATCCTTACGATCTGCAATGCAGATTACATACCTGTAACGCCGCGGGGTGCCGGTACAGGGCTTAGCGGAGGGGCACTGCCACACTTGGGAGGCGTCTTGCTAAGCACCGAGCGCATGAATAATATTCTTTCGATCGATGAACGCAATTTGCAAGTGACCACCGAGCCAGGGGTCATTACCGAAGTACTTCAACTCGCGGTCAAAGAAAAAAAGTTATTCTATCCTCCCGATCCCAGCAGTCGGGGTTCCTGTTTTATTGGAGGCAATATTGCCGAGAACAGTGGGGGACCCAAGGCCGTCAAATACGGAGTGGTCAAAGATTATGTTCTCAATCTCGAAATGGTGTTGCCTACCGGAGAAATCATTTGGACGGGATCGAATGTGCTCAAGAATGTTACTGGTTATAATTTGACCCAATTGGTCGTGGGCAGCGAGGGTACGCTTGGTATCGTTACCAAGATCGTCTTAAAACTAATTCCGCTTCCTACGCAAGAGTTATTGATGCTGGTTCCTTTTCGTCAACTAGAGCAGGCCGGCGAAGCCGTCAGTGCGATCTTTCGGGCGGGCTTTACTCCCAGCGCACTCGAGCTAATGGAGATCGATGCGCTCAAGATCGTAAGCGAATTGGTAGGAAGCGCCGCTGTTCCGATTACCGACGATACGGCCGCCCATCTTATTATTGAGGTGGATGGTAACAATATGGATGTTTTGATGGGAGAGATGGAGGCTATTGGTAGTCTACTTACCCAATTTGATATTGGAGAGATCTATTTTGCAGAAGATGCCAGCCAGAAAGACCAATTGTGGAAGCTGCGTCGTCGTGCGGCCGAGGCAGCTAAACTGGTGGGCTATACCATCGAAGAAGATACGGTGGTACCCCGCGCCGAGTTACCTGCGTTAATCAAGGGTGTCAAAGCCATGGGTAAGCAACATCATTTCGATGTTATCTGTTATGGCCATGCCGGAGACGGCAATTTGCATATTCGTATTCGTAAAGAAGGAGTGCCCAATAGCTTTGGTCACGGCCCCATGCAAGCCATCATTGCAGAGTTGTTCGAACTGGTTCACCAACTGGGGGGAACCATCAGTGCAGAGCATGGAATTGGCCTTATCCAAAAAAGTTTTATGCCGATCGTCTTTTCAGAAACCTCGTTGCGGCTTATGCGCGACATAAAAAAATCGTTCGACCCCAATGGAATCTTGAATGCGGGTAAGGTCTTTTAAAAAAATCTTCAATGAATAGTGCTAGGTTGAGATCGGTTACGCGAATCGATATACGAATCTTATGTTTACTATTGCTGCTTTCTGTCGGCGACTCTTCGCTGCTCGCACAAGGCGAAAAGGAACCCGGTGCCTGGAAAAAAAATCTTTTTACCGGGGGCTCTCTGTCGTTTGGCATCTTTAACAACACGTTTTTGATCGGGGGCAATCCGGTCTTAGGAACTAGTCTTACTGATTTTGTCGATGCGGCCCTGGTGGTCAATTACACATACAATTCGATCCGTGACTATAACGGTATTTTCAATAATAAACTGCGCCAGTCTACCTATGGCGGGGGCGGGTACCTGCGTATCTATCCGCTACGTAGCATTTTTTTTCAAGGGCAAATCGAGCATAATTTTATTCGGCAGCGAAGTATACCCGTACTGGGTCCTCCAGAGGTGCGTACCATCGACGCCGGGAGTGTTTTGGTAGGCGGGGGCTATACGACCGGGCGCTTCGGAAAAGGGGGCACTCCCTTTTATTACCTTTCGATTCTCTTTGATGTGTCTGGTAATTTATACTCTCCCTATACCGATGCCTTTGGTCGTTCCGTACCCTTGTTTAGAGGAGGGGTACAGATTCCGTTATTTCAAGAGAATAACGGACGGGGTCGGATGTTCAGGTAGTGCTGCAGCTCTTCGACCGTACGAATAACCTGGATGCGGTCAATCGCATCTTGGTAGAGAAATCCTTCTTTTTTCATTTGCTCGATATGCAGTAGCAGCGCATCATAAAAGCCATCGCTGTTAAAAATAAAGATCGGTTTGTCGTGTATGGTCAGCTGATTCCAGGTAATAATCTCGAAGAGTTCATCGAGTGTGCCGAATCCGCCTGGCAACACCAGTGCCGCCTGGCAGCGGCTATACAATTCTTTTTTTCGCTGGTGCATATCTTCTACGATTATCAAGTCAGAAAGTTTTCGATGCTGTACTTCCCATTCCAATAGCAGTGAAGGAATGATGCCTGTTACCTGCCCGCCTTTCTCTAGTACGGCATCGGCAATTACTCCCATCAATCCTGCACTACCCCCGCCATACACAAGCCTGATGTTTTGTTGCGCCATCCAATGCCCAAGGGCGATAGCATCGGTGGCAAATGCCGGGTTTGTTCCGTTCTTTGAGCCGCAAAAAACCGCAATCGTATCAACGCTGTTTATAGAAGGCATATCGCAAAGGGAGCTTATTTTTGTTTAACTTCAAAATTCAGTCGAACCTAATTACTGCCGCTTATGTCGCCACTTGTTTTGTTCACGTTCGTGATCGGTTATTTTTTATTGCTGTTGGGCGTAGCCTGGTATACGTCGCGCAATGCCGACAATGATTCTTTTTTTATCGGTAATCGTAACAGTAACTGGATGCTGGTGGCGTTTGGCATGGTGGGCACCACCTTATCGGGCGTTACATTTGTGAGCGTACCTGGCAATGTAGGAAGCATCAATTTTTATTATTTTCAGTTGGTGCTCGGTTATGTACTGGGATATCTGGTCATCTCTTTTGTACTGCTGCCCTTGTATTACCGGATGAACTTAACGAGTATCTACACCTATCTTGCCTCCCGCTTTGGTGTAAATGCGCATCGCGCAGGGGCTTTCTTTTTTATCTTGTCCAGAACGGTTGGGGCCACGGCCCGTCTTTATCTGGTCATCAACATTCTTCAGTTATTTATTTTGGATAGGCTTGGTATTCCTTTTTTGGCTACTGCACTCGTTATCTTGCTGCTAATCTTGCTGTACACGGCCGAAGGGGGTGTTAAGACCATCATTTTTACCGATACCTTACAAACCTCGGGCATGTTGATCGGTCTGGTCGTTTGTTTGGTTGTGTTGGTAAAGGCGTTGGGGGTGGGGTGGTCCGGTGCCTGGGAGTTAATAACGGCCAAGGGGTTCACCCAGGTAGTAAATACCGATATCAAAAGCCCGCTTAATTTTTGGAAGCAGTTGTTGGGAGGCATGTTTATTGCCATCACGATGACGGGGCTCGATCAGGAGATGATGCAAAAAAATATCAGTGTGCGCACCCTCAATGATTCTCAAAAGAACATTATGACCATGAGCACTATTTTGGTGCTGGTCAATGCGCTCTTTTTGCTGCTGGGGGCTGTGTTGCACATCTATGCGGCCAATACGGGCCTTACTGCCAAAGGAGACGATCTGTTTCCGGCCATTGCCCTTAGTGATAGTTTTTCGGGTACGATCGGTGTGATCTTTATTATTGCGCTCATCTCGGCCCTTTTTCCGAGTGTGGATGGGGCCATCACTTCGCTTACGTCTAGTTTTTGTATCGATATGCTCGATTTTAATAGGCTGGAGGGTTCTGAAAAAAGCAAACGTAAAAAAAGACTAACGGTCCATATTGGCTTTGCGTTGGTATTCTTGCTGATGGTCTTGCTGTACAAGCTGGTCGATGATAAATCGATCATACAGTTCATCATTAAATTCGCGGGAATTACCTACGGTCCCTTGCTGGGATTATTCGCCTTTGGAATTCTGACTCAGCGCAGTTTGCGCAGTGGACTTATCTGGACCATTTGTATAGCAGGTCCGCTGTTGGCCCTTACGCTCGATCTGCTGTGTAACCCGGCTTACTATAATGGTTTATTGCATACCGATCTGGGTCTTGACGGTATCTCAGCAGTCTTGTTCGGAGGCTACAAGATCGGCCCCGAACTCATTTTGCTCAACGGACTCATTACATTCGCCGGCTTGTGGACCATCTCTGTTCCGGCCTCGAGGGCGGCGGCCGGCAAAGGCTAGTGTTGTACCTTTGCAAAAATTTTTTACGTGGATATTATTGCTCCGCAAGCTTGGGACTATGCTTTGCTGCATAGCAGTGGTGCCGATCCGTTGTTAGAGGAGGTCGAGCAATACACTCGCCAGCATCACATCGAGGCCCATATGCTGAGCGGACAACTGCAGGGGCAATTTTTGTCGCTGTTTAGTCGATTGGTACAGCCCCATGCTGTGCTCGAGATCGGCACCTTTACCGGATACAGTGCGCTTTGTTTGGCCAAAGGCTTGCGTGAAGGCGGACAGTTGCACAGTATTGAGCTGCGAGAGCAAGAGGCCGCTGTGGCCAGACGTTTTTTTGATCGCTCTGCCTATGCCCGACAACTACAAGTACATGTGGGGGATGCCCGCACGGTATTGACTCGCTTAAACGCAACCTGGGATTTGGTCTTTATGGATGCCGACAAGGTTTCGTATATCGATTATTTTAACATGATTTTGCCAAGTGTGCGGCCAGGAGGTTTTATCTTAGCGGACAATGTTTTTTTTCATGGGCAGGTCTTTACGGAGAGTCCCGTCGGAAAAAACGCCAAGGCCATAGCTGCATTTAATACGTTTGTGCGCCATTGCCCGGCGGTGGAGGTGCTAATGCTTCCGATTCGTGATGGCATTAGCGTAATTCAAAAGAAAGGTTGATCAAAAAAGAAGTAGCACACAATGCCTAACAAGATACCGATCGTTTTTCTGCTCTTGCTGCTACTCAGCTTGGTCACGTATGGGCAACGCAAGGAAGTGATCGACGAATATATTGCCAAATACGAATCGCTGGCCATGGCCGAGATGCAACGAACCGGTGTGCCCGCTTCGATCAAGTTAGCACAGGGTATTCACGAGACACAAGCCGGCACCAGTGTCTTGGTGCAACGTTCCAATAATCATTTTGGAATTAAATGCAAAACAGGGTGGAGTGGTCCGTCGGTTCGTCACGATGATGATGCACGAGCGGAATGTTTTCGCAAGTACGAAACACCCGAGGCTTCCTATGTCGACCATTCTAATTTTTTAAAGAATAGTCCACGCTATTTTGCTTTGTTCGACCTGTCACCCACCGATTACCAGGGGTGGGCCTGGGGCCTCAAGAAAGCAGGCTATGCCACTAACCCGCAATATGCGCAAACGCTCATTCGTCTTATAGAAGAATACGATCTTAACCGCTATACGCTATTGGCGCTGGGACAATCGCCGTCCACCCCTACTACGCCTTCCATATCCGAGTCAGCACCGGCCGGCGCTCCCGCTGTCAGTGATCCGGTACCCCCCGTTGTGGCAGCCCAAAAACCGGCACTTGAAAAAAAAGCAGATGCGATTGGTAAACCACCCCCCGTGCAGGAGACTTTGTATCCCGCTGGTGTTTTTGAAAAGGAGGGATGTCGTGCTGTATGGGTCAAGGCAGGAACTCCTTTTTTGGCCATCGCTGAGCAATACGATATTCCCCTTTCAAAACTCTTTGCCTTTAACGAGATGGAGCCCGCCCTCGCGGCAAACCGAGACCAAGTGATCTTGCTTGAGCGACGCGCCGGTCTGACCGCCCGTTGGCCGATTCGCACCAAAAGATCGCGCGACCCACAATAAAAGATTGCGCGAATAGCAACAGATCAGGGCAAGCCACTAACTTCGGGTAACGTTTTTACCATGCAACGCATTCGTGTACACGATAAAACCTTTGTTCCTTTTTTAACGGCCGATCAGATCAAGGAGCGCGTGGCCGAAATGGCAATGCAGATCAGCCATGATTACCGCGATAAGAAGCCCCTTTTGTTGGCAGTGCTCAATGGCTCATTTATGTTCGCGGCCGATCTGTTTCGGTTACTCACCATCGATGCCGAGATCAGTTTTATCAAGATCGCTTCTTATCAGGGAATGCGCTCGTCCGGAAAAGTGGTAACGGCCATTGGTATGGAGCATGACCTGAATGGGCGGGCTGTCATTTTGGTAGAAGACATCGTAGATACGGGTAAGACCTTGCACCATTTTATTCCTACGTTGCAACAACAACATCCTGCCTCTATTGCTGTGGCTACATTTCTGCATAAGCCCGAGGCGACTCTTTATCCGCTATCGTTACAGTATGTGGGCTTTCAAATTCCCAATCGATTTGTGGTGGGCTATGGGTTGGACTACGACGGGTTAGGAAGAAATTATTACCAGGTCTACCAGCTGGCACCTGATTCCTTGAACGAGTCTTGATAAAAATTCATCAGCATCATGATGCGTACACTGCTTCTTGCCCTATTGGTTGGATGGCTTAGCTGTTCGGTCTTGGCGCAGCAGCAAACCTATTTTCGGGGAGAGGTCAGTGATGAGTCGGGCAATACGCTGCAACAAGTTTCCATTCGACAATTATCGACTGGTTTTTTATTTAAAACGGGTATGGGCGGACGCTTCGGCATAAGCAGTAATGCGGTCGTAGATTCATTTTATTTTTCGCTCGAAGGGTATCAACCCGAAAAGTGGAGCGGAACGGCCGATGCTTTTTTGCAGATCCGGCTACGCTTGCTGCCTTCTTCGCTATCGAATCCCGACAGGCCTCGTTTGTCTTCGCGCACCGCCAATATGAGCCGCCAAGACGAGCGAAGAGCCTTTATTGGTAACGAGACCTATACCTCACTCATCGAAAATGCCTGGATCAACACGACTCAGTATCCCACAACCGGTCTTGCCCTGAATGTAGACAGGGCTTCGTATAGCAATATCAGGCGATTTTTAAATCGCGCCACCTTTGTTCCTGCCGATGCGGTTCGTATAGAGGAGATGCTGAATTACTTTCCGGTACCGGCCACTTCGCTGGCGTCTTCAACGGATACCGCTATGTTCAAGGTCGGTTCCTTGTTGGGTCCTTGTCCCTGGAATTGGGATCACCAGTTGTTGCAAGTGCAGGTGGCCGCGCGTCAACTCGACCTCGATACATTGCCTGCCTCGCATCTTGTTTTTTTGATCGATGTTTCAGCATCGATGGATATGCCTAACCGGCTTCCGCTGTTGCAGTCGGCCTTTAGGATGCTTACGCTTAACCTTCGTGAAAAAGATACAGTGTCGATCGTTGCCTATGGCGGTATCACGGCCGTGCTGTTGCGTGCGGTCAGCGGTTGCGAAAAAGATAGTATCATGCACGTGATCGATTCGTTAACGCCGGGCGGTGCCACACCGGGCGAGTCGGGCATTAGAATGGCCTATCAACTTGCCAAAGATCATTTTATAGAAAATGGCAACAACCGGGTCATCCTTGCCACCGATGGAGATTTTAATGTGGGCCTTCGTACCGAGAGTGAACTCGATGAACTGATCACGTCGCAACGCGCAAAAGGAATTTATTTGACTTGTTTGGGGGTGGGGATGGGTAATTACAAAGATTCGAAGATTCAGTTGCTGGCCGAAAAGGGCAATGGCAATTTTGCGTATATCGATACCGAGCGCGAGGCCGAAAAGATCATGATGAAAGAGTTTGCACAAACGCTGTACACTGTTGCCGATAATGCCTATATGCAAGTTAGTTTCTCGCCGAACTGGGTCAAGCAATATCGGTTGATCGGATTCGACAATAAGGTATCGGCCCTGCTGGATTCTCTCTGTTCTATCGAAGGCGGCGAGATGGGCTCGGGTAATACCCTTACGGCCTTGTTCGAGCTGGATCCTACCGATTCGTTATGGCTCGCGCAAAAAGATCATCGTAATGAATTGCTGGCACAGGTATCACTTCGATATCGTTCTACTCTCGATACCCTCCCTCAACTTCGAATGGCCCATCTGGATGCTAACCAGGCCTCCTCGCTCCTTGAATTGCGTACGCATCAGTTCTATGCGGCCGTAGCCTTGTTTGGTATGAAGCTAAAAGAATCTTCGCAGGTAAAAAATTATAGCTGGGCACAATTGCAACTACTGGTCGATCAAGTGATCGACGGGGCGCAGCCTCTGCAGGTCGAGTTCGCTCAATTGGTGGCACAGGCCGCTGCTCGTTACGAGCCTAAGAAGAAAAAACGTTCGGCCAAACGAAAAGGGTGATTACTGAAACAAGTCTTTGATCCGGTCAAAGAAGTTTCGTTCTGACTTTTCGGGTTGGGGGGCAAAGTTGGGAGAGCTGCTGAGTTTTTCGAGCGCTGCTTTTTCGTCTGCAGAAAGTTGTTGCGGGGTCCAGATGCTCACTTGTATCAATTGGTCGCCTTTTTCGTAGGCATTGACCGCCGGAAATCCTTTTCCTTTTAGTCTAAAAATTTTTCCACTCTGCGTACCGGGCGGAATTTTGATCTTGGCACGGCCATCGATAGTGGGCACTTCGGCCTGGGTGCCAAAGACCGCATCGGTAAAGGAAAGGTGCAATTCGTAGGCCACATTGAGCCCTTCGCGATGCAATTCTTTGTGCGCTTCTTCTTCGACAAGTATTATCAGATCGCCATTGCTGCCGCCGCGCTCGCCCGCATTGCCTTTGCCGGTAACGTTCAGTTGCATTCCCTCTTGCACGCCCGCCGGAATATCGATACTGACGGTCTCTTCTCCGTACACGCGGCCATCTCCTTTGCAAGCTCCGCATTTGGCGGTTACGGTAGAGCCCTCGCCATTGCAATCGGGACAGGTGGCCACGGTTTGCATCTGGCCCAGAAAAGTATTCTGTACGCGGCGCACTTGTCCGTTTCCGCCACAGGTAGAACAGGTCTGTGTGCTATTCTTGTCTTTGGCCCCACTGCCGCTGCAGGTGGTGCAACCCACATATTTTTTTACTTTGATATTTTTAGAAACACCTTTGGCGATCTCTTCGTAATTCAATTTTAATTTGATGCGCAGGTTGCTGCCACGTGTGCCCCGGCTGCGTTGCCGTCCACCACCGCCACGCTGTCCGCCGCCAAAGAAACTCCCAAACAGGTCGTCTCCAAAAATATCTCCGAACTGACTAAAGATATCATCCATGTTCATGCCGCCGCCTCTGCCACCGGCACCACCCACGCCCGCATGACCAAAGCGGTCGTACTGGGCCTTTTTTTCGGGATCGCTTAGTATCTCGTAGGCCTCTGCCGCCTCTTTGAATTTTTCTTCTGCCGCCTTATCGCCGGGATTACGATCGGGGTGATATTGCATGGCAACTTTTCGATACGATTTTTTGATCTCATCGGCCGAAGCAGACTTGCCCACCCCCAGTACTTCGTAATAATCTCTTTTGCTCATGTTTTATTTGCCGACCACCACTTTGGGATGACGGATCATTTTCTCGTTTAATGAATAACCCTTTACCACCTCGTCGATCACTTTTCCTTTAAGCTCTTCGCTGGGGGCCGGTATCTCGGTGATGGCCTCGTGCAGGTCCGCATCAAAATCTTGGTGCAGGGTATCGACCACCTTTAGTCCGCGTGATTGCAGTTTGTGTCGAAGTTTATTAAAGACCAGCAACACACCCTCCATCAGGGGAGCCGCCTCGGGGTTACCCTCTAATGTTTTTTGGGCCCGGTCGCAATCATCCAGTACTTCGAGCAGCTCACCGATCACTTCGCGGCCTGCCGTTTGCATCAGCTCAATGCGTTCTTTGGCATTGCGACGTTTGTAATTGTCAAATTCAGCTACCGTTCTCAGGTATTTGTCTTTGTACTCCTCCAGGGCAGCCTTTGTCTTATCGAGCTCGCTCAATTCGTTGGCGGCGCTATTCGCTGGCTGCGACCCGGTTATTTCTTCGGAGGTTGGGTCCACTTCGACTGACTTTTGTTCTTGCTCTGACATGGCTCTACTAAATTGGTTGCAAAGGTAAGGTGGTCAATTTTATTGCCAGCCCGTTTTCGGTGCCTCCTTATTGTATATTCTGGACAAAATGACCTTGTCTGTCAGTGCTTTCGGTCTTTATGTCTGTCTTTAAGGGCTATCTTCGCTCGGCATGATCAACGTAATACTAAAGCGAAAGATCGCGCCCCGGGTATTATTGGGGCACCCCTGGATATTTGCTAACGAGGTCGACCGAGTAGAGGGGGAACTGAGTGGCGGAGAGGTAGTGGCCGTTTACACCCACGACAAAAAATGGGTGGGGCAGGGTTATGCCAATCCCCGATCACAAATATTGGTTCGCTTACTTACGCGCGAAGAGGCGGTAACTATCGATGATTCTTTTTTTCTGGAAAAACTCCGCAGTTGTTGGGCCTATCGAAAGCGGATCGGCTACACCGAAAACTGTCGTCTGGTATTTGGAGAGGCCGATGGTTTGCCACAACTGATCATCGATAAGTTCAATGATTACTTCGTGCTTCAGACCTTGGCCTTGGGTATCGATCGCTGGAAGCCCGCACTGGTCAACGCCTTGCAAGAACTTTTTAGCCCCAAGGGAATCTATGAGCGCAACGATGTTCCGGTTCGAGAATTAGAGGGGCTGCCGCAACAAAAAGGTTTTTTGTCTGCGCCTTTCGATACGCGCATCGTTATTCAAGAAAATGGACTGCGTTTTTATGTAGACCTGGCCCAGGGGCAAAAGACAGGCTATTTTTTAGACCAGCAAGATAACCGAAGGGCCATTCGCTCTATTGTAAAAGATGCCGATGTGCTCGGCGCCTTTACCTACACCGGCACCTTCGAGATTCATGCAGCACACTATGGGGCTCGCTCGGTGCTTGGTCTTGATATCTCGGCACAGGCCGTGGCACAGGCCAACGAAAATGCAAGACTGAGTGGTTTGCAAGATCGCTGTCGCTTCGAAGAGGCCAATGCCTTTGATGTACTCAAGCAATGGGCCAAAGAGAAAAAACAGTATGATGTGGTCATGCTCGATCCGCCGGCATTTACCAAGAGCCGGGCCACTTTACAAAAAGCCATCACCGGTTACAAAGAAATCAACTTGCGAGGCATGAAGCTGGTTAAGCCCGGAGGATTTTTGGTTACCTCGTCTTGCACCAACCTGGTGGCGCCCGATCTATTTATAGAGATCATCGCCATGGCAGCCAAAGATGCAAGGCGGTCCATACGACAGGTCTGTTTTCAGACACAATCGCCCGATCATCCCATTATACCTGCCATGGAAAATACCCATTACCTGAAATTTCTAATCATTCAAGTGCAATAGTAAAATGGAACCCCGGTAGACTGGGCTTATGCTAGAGATGATTGGCAAACGATTACTTGCTTACCTGAAACTTTCCTGACTCAATAATTTTTCCGTTGGCGTCGGTCAGGTGATAGATGTAAATACCGCGGGGAAATTCGTTAAGATTTAATACCAACTTTTCTTGCGACAAGGAGGTGGCAAACAATTTTTTTCCTAAAATGCCGCTATAGACTTGCAAGGTCAGACCGCGTTTGAAGCTCTCGCGCAAGTCGAAGGTGATATAGCTAACGGCGGGGTTTGGATATAGCTTTACCATCCGTGCGTTGGGCTCTGGCAACGAAGAGGCAGGCTGCTGCTGCGAGAAGGCAGACAACTGCAGACCCAGCACAAACAATATAACCGCTATTCTTTTCAAGTATTCAAATATAATACATGCAATGGCCTTTTCCAAACAGTGGGACAGCCTTTTATGCCTAACGGCATCATAATCAATTGCTGAAAACCCTTTTTTGGGGCTGAGATCAGGCCAGTTCGCTCAGCTTGGCATTGATCTTCTCGAAATCGGGAATATCGCCGGCACTTTCGAGCACTTCGGCATATTGCACGATGCCCTTGCGATCGATCACAAAGGCCGAACGCTTCGAGACCCCCTTCATATCGAGGATCCAGTCGTGATAGATACTATCGTAGCTTTCAGAAACTTTTTTATTGAAGTCGCTGAGCAACGGAAAGTTCAACTGCTGCTCTTCTTTGAATTTTCCCAGGGTAAAGACAGAATCGACAGAGATGCCAAATACCTTGGCATGGGCATTATTGTACAGTGCAATATTGTCTCGAACGGAACAAAGCTCTTTGGTGCACACGCCTGTAAACGATTGCGGAAAAAATAGCAGGAGCACATTATTTCCTTGCAAGGCAGAGAGCTGTACAGGATTTTTGTCCGAATCGAACAGGGTAAAATCGGGTGCTGATTGTCCAACTTGTACGGGCATAGATTAATTTTTAAGAGTTACAGGACTGCAAAGATGAATAAAATGGATGTATTTTAGGGCCTATGATAAAAATAGTTGATGTACTGGCCGTGCTCGAACGTTGGGCCCCCCCTGTGTTGCAGGAATCGTACGATAACGCCGGATTGCTTACGGGGGACCGGAGTGATGGTTGCACCGGTGTGCTATGCTGCCTGGATGTAACCGAGGCCGTGCTCGACGAAGCGTTGTCTAAGGGCTGTAATCTGATCGTGGCCCATCACCCCCTGATCTTTAAAGGCATTACAAAACTCAGTGGGGGTAGTGGCCTCGAAAGGACCTTGATCAAAGCGATCAAAAAAGACCTGGCCATCTATGCGATTCATACGAATCTCGATAATGTAATGAGCGGGGTCAACGGAAAGATCGCCTCGCTGTTACAACTAAGCAATACTCGGGTGTTGTTACCCAAGGGAGACACCTTGCAAAAACTGATCACCTATGTGCCCGTGCAGCATACCGAAACGGTTCGCCAAGCCCTTTTTACCGCCGGCGCCGGTCAGATCGGGGCCTATAGCGAATGCAGTTTTTCTGTGGCAGGAGAGGGCAGTTTTAAACCCGGTGCGGGCACTCGGCCTTTCGTCGGTAAGCAAGACCAGCGGCATACCGAAAAAGAAGATCGGCTAGAGGTCATCTTTCCGGTCTATTTACAAGGAGCGCTATTAGAGGCCCTGCGAAAGGCGCATCCCTACGAAGAGGTAGCCTACGACATCGTCCCCCTGGTCAATGCAAACCAAGAACTGGGCGCCGGGCTGGTGGGCGAACGGGAGCAACCCCTAGAAGAGTCGGCTTTTTTAAAAAAACTGGCTCAAACCTTTGGGGTCGGTCAGCTCCGACACAGCCCTTTATTGGGCAGGCCCATAAGAAGGGTGGCCGTTTGCGGAGGGGCAGGCAGCTTTCTGATTTCCAAGGCCTTGGCTGCAGGTGCCGACCTTTTTGTAACGGCCGATCTTAAGTACCACGACTTTTTTCTGGCCGATGGGAGAATGGTCTTGGCCGATATCGGGCACTTTGAGTCTGAGCAGTTTACGATCGATCTGCTGGCCGATCATTTAGCCGAAAAATTTCTTAACTTTGCCGTCCTCAAAACAAGCATATCCACTAATCCCGTCAACTATTTATGGCACAAGTAAAAGATTTTTCGATCCAAGAGAAGCTGGTGTCTTTGGTAACCCTTCAACAGATCGACAGCAAGCTCGACGAGATCAAGATCCTCAAAGGCGAGCTTCCGATGGAGGTAGCCGATCTGGAGGACGAGATCACCGGATTGCATGCCCGTCTTACCCGCATCGAAGAAGAGATTAACGGGGTCACCGAATTTATTGAGCAGCGCAAGCTGGCCATTAAGGCTGCCGAGGCGCAGGTGGCCAAGTACGAAAAGCAAAGTGAGAACGTAAAGAATAACCGGGAGTACGAGGCCATCAACAAAGAGATCGAAATGCAGCAACTCGATGTAAAGCTGGCCGAAAAACACATTAAGGATGCCACCGACGAGATCGCCGAAAAAGCTGTCTTGCTCGATAAGGCCAAAAAGAATATCGCTGCCAAAGAAGGCGTGCTCGCTACCAAAAAAGAAGAGCTCGAAAAGATTATCGTGGCCAACGAAAAAGAAGAGAAACAATTTAACAAACTGGCGGGCGAAGCCAAGCAACAGGTTGATCCCCGACTGTTGGCCAGTTACGAAAAGATCCGCGGCAATTATCGCAACGGACTGGCCGTGGTACCCGTAGAGCGGGATGCTTGTGGGGGTTGCTTCAATGCCATTCCTCCGCAAAAACAAAGCGAGATCCGTCAGCATAAAAAGATCATGATCTGCGAGAACTGTGGTCGTATCTTGGTCGACGAGGAGTTGGCCAACGGCGTTCAGCTGGCCTAAAGGAACTTGCTGACTAGCCCAACAAGAAATTTAAATAAATCCCGTTTTTTAAAAGCGGGATTTTTTGTGAAAGCCCCTCTCGTTTTTCGCGCTTTAGTCTTTGTGGTGGGCGTAAATCCAACTAATTTGTGCCCATGCTCCTGCGACTTTTTGTTCAGAACTATGCCATTATCGATGAGCTAGAGATCGGTTTCTCTCCGCACTTTAGTGTTATTACCGGCGAAACGGGTGCCGGTAAATCAATCTTGATGGGAGCGATGGGATTAATTTTAGGAGCACGCGCCGATGCATCGGTACTGGGCAACAGAGATAAAAAACTAATTGTTGAGGGGCAATTCGATATTCGTCAAAAAAAAGCGGTGCTGGACTGGCTGGCTCAAGAGGAGCTCGATCAAGAAGAAGCCCTGATTATTCGAAGAGAGATTGCGGCGGCCGGCAAGTCCAGGGCCTTCGTAAATGACACCCCGGTAACGCTAGCGCAACTACAACAGCTTTGCTCACTGCTGGTCGATCTGCACCAGCAGTTCGATACCCTCGAGCTAGAAGAGACTTCTTTTCAACGAGAAGTGCTCGATGCGCTGGCCGGACAATTCGATGCGCTCGAGCAGTACCATGCGCTCTACCGAACACTAGTACAGTTGCGGCAATCGGTCAGTACGCTCCTCGAACAAAAACGTACGTTCGAGTCAAGGGCAGCGTACGACCGGTTTCAGCTCGAAGAGTTAGACGAAGCTGCTTTTGTGGCCGGAGAGCTCGAGGCCGCTGCTACCGAGTTAAAGACCCTTACGCATGCCGAATCGATTCGTACCACCTTGCAACAACTGTCCTTTTCTTTTTTGACCGGCGAGGAGGCCCTGCTACCCGCCTTTAAGTTGTTGCTCAACGAACTTGCTTCGCAAAAAGAATTTCATCCCGAACTGCCTGCACTCGAAGAAAGGCTTCGTTCTTCGTACGAAGAGATGCACGATGTGGCGCGCGACCTCGAACGTTTAAGCGAAAAGGTGCAGGTGCAGCCCGAGCGCACCGCCCAACTTAACGAAAGGCTTTCGTTGGGGTATCGTCTTTGTAAAAAGCACCAGGTAAACACGACCGATGAGTTATTGTCGGTGCAACAAGTGCTTCGCGAAAAATGTAAATCGGTTGTCGATATAGACGAGCAGTTGCAGGCCCAACAAAAAGCGGTAATCGAGACCGAAAAAAAAGCGAGACAATTGGCTGCGACCCTTTCTGCCGCTCGAAAAAAGCAAATTGCCCCGCTAGAAAAAAAGGTCAATGCCTTACTGAAACAAGTGGGAATGCCTGCCGCTCAATTGCAGGTGCAGATCAACGAAGTGGAATTAGGTCGGGATGGCTTCGACGACGTTTCGTTTCTTTTCGATGCCAACCGAAGCGGCCAGTTTCAGTCGTTACGCAAAGTGGCCAGTGGCGGAGAGTTAAGTCGACTGATGCTTTGTGTCAAATCGTTGGTAGCGGCCTCGCTTGATCTGCCCACGCTAATTTTTGATGAGATCGATACGGGCATCTCCGGCGAAGCGGCCCGGCAAGTGGGACTTTTGTTAAATGATCTCGCCAAGAGCCGTCAGGTTATTTGTATTACCCATCAGCCTCAAATCGCGGGAAAGGCGCAGTCGCATTTTTTTGTTTACAAGCAGCTAGATAAGGATCCCAAGGCCGCCGCAATTACTCGTATAAAATTACTTGAACAACAGGAGCGGATCGATGTGATGGCCCGTATGTTGGGTGGCGATCAGCCGTCGGCCGCGGCCCTGGCCAATGCCCGCGAAATGCTCTCCTGATTGTGGATAACCCACCGGTTTGCCGTGCGAAAAAGGTGCAGAAAGAAAAATTTTTTCTGTTTTTCATTTGGGGTTTATTTCGCTGTTCGCTCACCTGTTATCGAACCCTCAAATAGCCCCTTGTATGGATGTACCCAACCTGAACAAAGACCGAAAAGCAAAACGTAAAACCGCCGTAGACCTGGGCACGATGGTGTATGGCAAGGTGCCTCCCCAGGCCCGCGAACTCGAAGAAGCGGTGCTAGGGGCCATCATGCTCGAGCGCGGCGCTTTCGATATCGTGGTCGAGATCTTGAAGCCGGGTTGCTTCTATACCGAGGCTCATCAGCGCATTTTCGCGGCCATGCAATCGCTGTCGAATAAAAGTCAGCCCATCGATATCTTGACCGTTACCGAAGAACTGCGGTTTAAAGAAGAGCTCGATATTGTTGGCGGCCCGTATGTGCTGACCAAGTTGACCAATGCGGTCGTATCAGCTGCCAATATCGAGGCGCATGCGCGCATTATCTTACAAAAATTTATTCAACGCGAACTCATTCGGGTCAGCGGCGAAATTATTGGCGATGCGTACGAAGATTCCACCGATGTCTTTGATCTGCTCGATGATGCCGAGACCAAACTGTTCGAGATCACCAACAATAACCTGCGCAAGAATTTTGAGACCATCGACTCGGTGCTGGTCAATACCATCAAGCGAATCGAAGACTTACGCAATAAGAACGAAGATCTAACGGGTGTGCCCAGCGGATTTGCCACCCTTGACCGTATTACCTATGGCTGGCAGCGCACCGATCTGATTATATTGGCCGCTCGCCCGGCGGTGGGTAAGACGGCTTTTGCCCTCAACCTGGCCCGCAATGCCGTAATGCATCCGACCAAAACGACACCCGTCGCTTTCTTTTCGCTCGAGATGAGTGCCGCACAGCTGGTACAGCGAATCTTGTCTGCCGAAAGTGAGATCTGGCTCGAAAAGATCAGCCGCGGAAAAATGGAAGAGCACGAGATGAAACAACTGTATGCACGAGGTGTGCAACGATTGGCTCAAGCACCACTGTTCATTGACGACACACCTGCTTTGAATATTTTTGAACTTCGTGCCAAGTGTCGTCGCTTAAAGAACAAACATAACATTGGCATGATCATTGTCGATTACCTGCAATTGATGAGCGGTACCGGCGAAAACAGAAATAGCAATCGAGAGCAAGAGATCAGCAATATCTCCAGAAACTTAAAAGCACTGGCCAAAGAGCTGAGCATTCCTATTATTGCACTGTCTCAGTTGAGTCGTGCGGTAGAGACACGCGGGGCCGGTAAGGACGGCTCCAAAATGCCACAGTTGAGCGATCTGCGCGAATCGGGTGCCATTGAACAAGATGCCGATCTGGTTATGTTCTTGTATCGTCCCGAGTATTACGATATTACCACCACCGAGATGGGCGAGAATAACCGTGGCGAAACGCATGTACGTATCGCTAAGCATCGAAATGGTTCGCTAGAGACCATCAAGTTGCGTGCACTGCTCAACATTCAGAAGTTTACCGAAGAAGAAGGGGGGTTGGGTATGAGTGGACTTAGTTCGAATTGGAAACCGGTGAGTGATGTGGATGGACAGGGTGGGGCGCGCGTATTCGTGCAGACCGGTAGCCGAATGAACGATATCGATCCTGATGATGATATGCCAGCCTAAGTATGACGACTCCTTTTTTTTATATATCGTCTTACGGACCGGGACAAACCAGCGTTACCCTCGACGAGATCAACAGCAAGCATGCTATACAGGTGTTGCGCTTAAGAAAAGGAGATACTGTTTTACTGACCGATGGATGTGGCACACTGTTACAGGGCACGATCGCCGACGAACACCGTAAAGCCTGTGTGATACAGATCGAATCGGTGCAGACAGTACCGCCTCCGACATCCCCTGTACTACTGGCCGTATCGCCGTTAAAAAATACCAGCCGATTTGAGTGGCTGCTCGAGAAGGTTACCGAGTTGGGTGTTCACCGCATTATTCCGATTCGTTGCGATCGAACCGAAAAAGAAAATCTTCGTACCGATCGGTTACGCTCCGTACTTGTTAGTGCCCTGTTGCAAAGCCGCCAGTGTTGGTTACCGGTCTTAGAAGAGCCAATGCCTTTTACAATACTTACGGAGCTAACCGACTTGGCCGCTAATCGTTGTATCGCCTATTGTGGCGAAGCGAAAAAAATTTCATTGAATAACTGGCATCCCGGCCAAGGTGCTACGCTGGTCTGTATTGGCCCCGAAGGTGATTTTACAGAGGCCGAGCATGCAAAGGCGCTACAGAGTGGTTTTACAATGGTGCACTTGGGTGCCAACCGACTTCGCACCGAGACCGCCGCGATGGTGGCGGTAGCCCTGCTTACCCAGCGCGCGGGCGCTTGACAGGGTTAACTTTCGCTGCAAATATTTTTTGCGATAGCAGGCCCTTCGTAAACGAATCCGGTCCACACTTGCAATAGGGTGGCTCCTGCGGCTTGTTTCTCTTTTGCATCGGCCGCCGTAAAGATTCCACCCGAAGCGATCAGTGGAATTTTTCCTCGGGTGCGCTCAGCGATATAATGAAGCAGTAAACTATTTTTTTCTTTTAGCGGTGCCCCACTTAGCCCTCCGGCACCAATACGACTCACCTGATTCTCGTCGGTTAACAGACCCTCGCGGCTAATGGTGGTGTTACTTACTACCAACCCATCGAGTTGAATCTCGAGGGCCAGCGTAATTACATCATCTACTTGGGCCGGGGTCAGATCGGGTGCGATCTTGAGAAACAGGGGTCGTTGTATTTTTTTTTCGCGATTACGTTGTTGCAAGAGCGTCAAAATTTTTTGGAGGGAATCTTTTTCTTGCAACGCTCTTAGTCCCGGTGTGTTGGGCGAACTAACATTGACCACAAAATAATCGACCCAGGGGTGTAGTCGCTCGAAGCAAAACTCATAATCCCTCCAGGCCTCTTCGTTGGGGGTAATCTTATTCTTTCCGATGTTACCGCCGATAATGAGCGGCGGGTCGGTATCGGCTTTTTTTTGTCCGTGCTCCCTCCATTCCTTGAGTCGTCTTGCAATCGTAACCACACCATCATTGTTAAAACCCATCCGATTAATTAGCGCCTTGTCTTTAGTTAATCGAAACAAGCGGGGCCTTTCGTTGCCACGTTGGGGTTGCGGGGTTACCGTGCCGATCTCTACGTGTCCGAATCCAAGACAACTCAGTTCGCGCAGATGCAAGGCATTCTTATCGAAGCCGGCGGCCAGTCCCACCTGATTTTTAAAGACGAGTGGTCCCAGTTGAACGGGTTGTGGCTGACCCGGGTCCAAGAGTTTTCTAATGAACCGACGCGAGGCAGCCGTACTGCAGGCCAGTTTTAAAAAGAACATCGATACCTGGTGGGCTTCTTCGGGCGGGAGTAAAAAAAGGAGTTGACGCAGCAGCTTGTACATCGGTGTTGCAAATATAACGCAAGATGCTCCCACCGGGTGTGCCGTTCGTTTGGAAGGATGCTAACACCGCTGTAAATTTGAGATCAAAAGGTTGCATAAACAACTTTATAGTCTTCAATTTATTTTATGCAAGAAGCTTACATCGTAGCCGGTTACAGAACAGCTGTTACCAAAGCCAAGAAAGGTGGTTTTCGTTTTACCCGTCCCGACGACCTGGCCATTACCTTGATAAAGGGATTGATGGCTTCGGTGCCGCAATTACAGGGTGATCAGGTAGATGATGTGATCGTCGGCAATGCCGTTCCCGAAGCGGAGCAAGGGTTGCAGGTCGCTCGCATAATTGCGGCTCGTTCGCTCGGTATTACCGTGCCGGGCGTAACGATCAATCGCTATTGTGCCTCGGGGTTAGAAGCGATTGCCATGGCTACGGCCAAGATCAGGTCGGGTCAGGCCGATTGTGTGGTAGCCGGTGGCACAGAGAGTATGAGCTTAGTACCTACTGCAGGATGGAAAACGGCTCCGGCTTATTCGATCGCTTCAGATAATCCCGATTATTATCTCAACATGGGACTCACGGCCGAGGCTGTTGCCGCAGACTATACGATCAGTCGCGCATCGCAAGATGAGTTTGCTTATTTCTCTCACCAAAAAGCGATCGCTGCCATCGAGGCCGGTCATTTTAAAAAGGGCATCTTACCGGTAACGGTAGAAGAAGTTTATGTCGATGCCGCCGGAAAAAAGAAACAGCGCAGCTTTGTGGTCGATACCGACGAAGGACCCCGGGGGGATACTTCGCTTGACGCACTCGCAAAATTGAAACCTGCTTTTGCTGCCAAAGGAGTCATTACGGCCGGCAACTCTTCGCAAACCTCGGATGGGGCTGCTTTTGTGATCGTGATGAGCGAACGCAAGGTCAACGAACTGGGCCTTACCCCACTGGCCCGATTGGTAAGTGTGGCCGTGGCTGGTGTCGATCCCCGCATAATGGGTATTGGCCCGGTCAGTGCTATACCAAAGGCTCTTGAACGGGCAGGAATGCGGCTTGACCAAATCGATCTGATCGAGCTGAACGAAGCTTTCGCCTCGCAAGCGCTGGCTGTTATACAACAGGCCGGGCTGGATGCGCAAAAAGTTAATATTAATGGCGGAGCCATTGCGCTGGGGCATCCACTGGGCTGTACCGGGTGTAAACTGACCATTCAGAATATCAATGATCTTCAGCGACTTAATAAAAAATACGGAATGATTACCGCCTGTGTAGGCGGAGGCCAGGGTATTGCCGGAATCATCGAAAGAGTCAGTTAGGTAGCAACGCTTAGTTTTTTTAATCGCCCCCTTGCGGTTTTGGCATTTATTTTACATATCTTTTCGGTATGAATGCGGCCGAGACCATGGGGAGTACTGCCCCTTTTCGTACTCAATCGGGTTTGACCCCTTATTCGGGCCCCTTTACGGAGGCCGATTTGGTGCATTTGCTTCGCCGCACGATGTTCGGTGTTAAGCGTTCCGATCTAAGTTATTTCAAAGGGCGTACTCTAAACCAGGTTGTCGGTGAATTACTAACGCCAACCGCACCATCTCCCGCCCCCCCTGTAAAAGAATATACGATAGCCGCCACCCCCGGCGTAAATCCCGATACTACTGTTGCGCAGGGAACGACCTGGGTCAACAATTTCAATAACGATGGAACCGTACAATCGTTGCGACGGTCATCGCTCAAAAAATGGCTAACGGGAAATATGATCAATCAAGATCGTAGCATTCTCGAAAAAATGATCATGTTATGGACCGATCATTTTGGTAATGAGGCGGTCGATATCGGATATGGCAATTGGGTCTATACGCAACACCAGCTGATCCGTCAGTACGCCTTGGGTAATTTCAGAACGCTGGTGACCAACATTACCACTGACGTGGCCATGTTGCGTTACCTAAATGGATTTTTGAACAATGCTACGGCCCCCGACGAAAACTATGCCCGTGAATTATTCGAATTGTTTACGCTCGGAAAAGGCCCTGATTCTCGCTACACCGAAGCCGATGTTAAGGAAGCGGCCAAGGTGCTTACCGGATGGACCATCAATTTTACAACCTATCAACCGGTCTTTACGAGTACACGTCACAGCACGGTCAATAAAACCTTCTCCCCATTTTTTAATAATACGGTGATTGCCGGTAGAACGGGTGCAACCGCGGGCACACTAGAGATCAATGATCTGATGACGATGCTCTTTGCCCAGCGCGAAGTAGCTAAATTTATTGCGCGTAAGGTCTATCGCTGGTTCGTCTACTATACCATCGATGCGGCTACCGAGCAAAATGTAATTACACCGCTGGCCGATATTTTTAGAGACAGCGGCTACGAGATTAAGCCGATGCTCAATGCGCTCTTTAAAAGTGAACATTTCTTCGATCAAATGAATCGGGGTTGTTATATCAAGACACCGGCCGATCTGGTGATAGGTTCACTTCGCGAGATGAATGTGACGTTCGCTCCGGCCACCGACTGGGACACCAATTATGGGCTGTGGAATACGTTCTATTCATGGATGAGCAATATGGGGCAAAATCTCTATGATCCTCCGAATGTATCGGGTCTGCCTGCTTATTACCAAGAGCCCAGTTTTCATGAACTCTGGATTACCTCCGATTCGTTACCCAAACGTAATCAGTATACCGATATCATGATCTCGACGGGGTATCTGCGTAACAATGTTCGAGTGCAATTCAATTGTGTGGAGTGGGCTCGCTCGCTCTATAACCCCGGCAATCCCAATGACCTCATTAACGGGGCCATCAACTACTTGTTTCAAAACACACTCAGTGATATTGCCAAGACGCAGATCAAAACCCAGCTTTTACTGACCGGACAGCAATGGGACTATTATTGGACCAACGCGTGGATGGCCTATGAGTCGAATCCTACGACCGCCAATTTCAATATCGTCAATAGTCGCCTTCGATCGCTGTTTCAATATTTATTTAAATTATCCGAATACCAGTTGATCTGATATGAAAAGAAGAGACTTCTTAGCCGGGGCCGTTCCAATGGCTGCACTCTTTCCGGAGTTGATCAACGGGTATTCCGTCAATGCCTTTACCATGCAGTCCTCGCTGGTGCAGGCACTGATGCGCGGCGAGACGCTCACCGATCATGTACTAGTGATTATTCAACTTTCGGGGGGCAATGACGGACTCAACATGGTAATTCCTGTTGCAGACTATTCAAAATATTTCAATGCCCGCAGCAATATCGCCATTCCCGAAGCTGCAGTATTGCCAATCGCGGGTGTTACCGGAACCGGACTGCATCCTGCCATGACCGGCCTGCAAACACTTTTTGCCGAGGGAAAGGCTAAGCTAATACAGTCGGTGGGTTATCCGCAACCTAATTTCTCTCACTTTAGGGCGACTGATATTTGGATGAGCGGATCTAACAGTAACCAAGAGGTCTATAGCGGATGGGCGGGTCGTTATCTCGATTACGAGTATCCCGGTTATCCGGATGGATTTCCTAATGCGGCAATGCCCGATCCCCTGGCCATACAGATCGGTGCGAGTACATCGCTCACCTTGCAGGGTCCTACTCGCAACATGGGACTCAGCATTACCAACCCCTCTTCGTTCTACAATTTACTCTCGGGTGCAACCGACTATGCGCCCAACACGCGTGCCGGAAAGGAGTTAACCTACATTCGTCAGATTAATCAGCAAACGCAGGGCTATGCCAGCGTAATTCGCACGGCTGCCAACGCAGTGACGGTGCAGGCCCCTTATCCTACCGGAAATAGTTTGGCCGATCAACTCAAGATCGTAGCTCGTTTAATAAAAGGCGGTCTTAAGACCCGCGTGTACATGGTAAGCTTTGGTGGCTTCGATACGCACTCCGTACAAGTGAATGCCGATAAGGTAACCGGAACGCATGCTACGCTGTTGGGTCGTGTCTCTGCCGCGATCAGGGCATTCCAAGACGATCTTAAGTTTTTATCGATAGAAGACCGCGTAATGGGGATGACCTTTAGTGAATTTGGTCGTCGGGTGCGCTCTAACTCCAGTGTGGGAACCGACCACGGCGCGGCCGCACCGCTGTTCTTGTTCGGCAGCCAGGTAGATCCGGGTATGCTGGGGGTTAATCCCACACTACCTGCATCGGCAACGGTCAATGATAACCTGCCCATGCAGTACGATTTTAGAAGTGTGTACGGAACTCTTCTCGAAAAATGGTTTTGTCTCGATAAGTCGGTGGTCCAATCGTTGTTTCCCCCCAACATCAACAGCCAGTTACAAACGCTTCCATTGGTCAAGCAGGGTGCTTGCAGTGGTGTAACGCCTCCGCCATTGCCTCCGCTACAGATGGCGATCACCAATTTTCCCAATCCGTTTACCACGCGCACGACCATTCAGTTTACCACAGAAGGGGGTCATACTTTATTACAGGTCTTCGATACACTCGGAAGACTCATCACGATACTGGCCAACAAAGAATTTGTAGCGGGCACCCACCGAATTGATTTTGATAGTGAGGGATTGCCCCCCGGTATCTACTACGCGCGTTTACAAAATGGTATTGCGCAAGAAGTACGCGCGATGATGAAGGTGCGATGAGAAGCAAAAGTTAACCCTTAGTACTGCGATCAATCTGTAATGCGGTGACCCGCATTGACCCAATCTGTAATTTTTTGTTTGTCGATGGCCGTCAGCTGTCCGTTTTGTGGCATAAAAGTAGGCGCGCCGTTTACGCACCGAATGCGAATGCGGTCCCAACTGGCCACGATCGAGGCGTCGGTATCTAAGTTTTTTCCTCCACTGGCCCCTCCATTTAAGTGGCAAGGACCACAATACCCGCTTATGATCTGTTTTATGGCCGCGTACTTGGGTCCATAGGCTTCGATCGTAGTGCTAGTGGTATCGGAGCAACCTTTTTTATTGATGACCCAGATCACGTAATTGCCCGGCGCCAGTCCGGTAAAATTGGGATTGGCTTGCGGAGCTCCATTGTTGAGTTGATACCGAAGGGTGTCGCCGCGAGGATAAAAAATGGCGATACTGCCATTGTTCACACCTCCAATGGCAGGATTCTTGGTAAACTGAATATCGTAGTTGGTGCCCACGCAGCGATCGTTGTTATCTTGCTTCGAGCAGCCGGCCCCAAGTGCAAGTATTCCCAACCCAAAAGCGATGAGTCGTTTCATGTAGGTACAAGATAGTACAAATTTTAATGGATGAGGCGCGGAAAGGTTCTGCTCTTGTCACAGGCGATTTTCTTATATTTGCAATATTGTTGCAAAATAATCGGACCGGGTCCGACTCCTTTTCGCTGTGCGGTACGTTGTTATTTTTTTACACCTGGTTGGAATACTATTGGCCTTGCCTCTGCACGAGGCTTCCGCCCAACAGACTCCCTGTGTGTTGACCCTGTCGGGTAGTGTGGCCGATGCCGACGAGAGAGTACCGCTCGAAAAAGCCATCTTGCTGATCAAGGAGTTGGGGCGTAGCACCGAAACGGATGCCGAAGGGCATTATCATTTTTACCAGCTTTGCCCAGGTACTTATACTTTTTTGATAACCCACGCCGATTGTGATACCCTTAGCCTGCGTATAAAGATCGAATCGAATCTGGTCAAGAATTTTTCTTTACCGCATCAGTATAACCAGCTGACTGCTGTGCAGGTTTTATCTACGCAACAGTCGCAAGCGCTGCAGGTACGCGCGTTGCTCAGTACTAAAGATATGGCCGAGACCCGCGGACAAACGCTCGGAGAGGTCCTCAAGCGCGTTACAGGCGTTACCGTATTACAAACGGGTAGTACCATTTTTAAACCGGTCATACATGGATTGCATAGCCAACGCATTTTGCTCATCAACAATGGTGTTCGCCTGGAGGGACAACAGTGGGGGAGTGAGCATGCTCCCGAGATAGATCCCTTTGTGGCCGATCGGTTCGTGGTCGTAAAGGGTGCAGGGGCTATTCGGTATGGCGCTGATGCCATTGGCGGGGCCGTCTTGATCGAGCCCAGGCCCTTACCCCAAGATCAAAAGTTTCACGCTCGATTTAACACGGGCTTTTTCTCTAACAACCGCCAATACGTGGGCAATCTGCAGTTGGAGCAACAACCTAGGTCTGCTCCTGCCTTTAGCTGGCGCACGCATCTAACCTTTAAAAAAGGGGGTAATGCTCGCACGCCAGCATACTGGCTACAGAACACGGGCCTCGAAGAATTGAATGGAGCCATTATGGCCGCTTATCGAAAACCCGGTTACCGCGCCGAACTTTATCTCAGCGGATTTAGTACGACCATAGGTATTTTCTCGGGTTCGCATATTGGCAATCTCACCGATTTGCAGACAGCGATCGCCAGCGAGAGACCCTTGCAAAATATCGATCGTTTTTCGTACCGCATCGGCAGGCCCTATCAGCAAGTACACCACTACTTGGCAAAATTCAAATTATTTTGGTCCGGTGCCCAAGGTCATCGCTGGCAATTGGTAGCAGCCCATCAAGAGAACAATAGAAACGAATACGACCGTGCATTACTTACCGATCGTCCCGAGTTATCACTCAGTGTGGGCACCAGTAGTATCGACCTGTTGCGCGAGACGGCCCGCAGCACTACCCGCAGCAGTGGACGGGGGCTACAGGCCATTTATCAACAAAATGTCTGGTCGGGGAGTCGTTTTTTTATTCCCAATTTTAGAGCGATCAATATGGGTCTGTATGCCACCGAAACCGTACAGGCAGGGCACTACAACCTAGAGGGGGCGCTACGCGTTGATTACCGTTCGCTCGTGGCCTTTAGAAATAGAAATGGAATTACCAGTAGTACGGCCCGCAGTTTTTTAAATCCCTCATCTACCCTTAGTATTACTCGAAAACTAAACGATAAGGCGCAGTTGCGCTTCAATACCAGTTGGGCTTGGCGCGCGCCGCAGGTCAATGAATTGTTTGTAAATGGGCTCCATCATGGTACTGCCAGTTTTGAGATCGGCGACTCTAGTTTTAACGCAGAGCGATCGCTCAAGCAATTAGTACAGTGGGAGTATCAACAAGACAGTACCTGGGCCATCGATATTACGATGCATGGAAACTATGTTTCGAATTTCATCAACCTGGTTCCTTCTCTTCCTGCGACCCTTACCCTGCGGGGTGCATATCCGACCTTTCGTTTTGCGCAGATCAATGCCCTTATTTACGGCATTGATGCTCGGTTCGAACATCAGTGGGATCGTTCGTGGAAGGGTGGCGTAAAAGGCACATTGCTCTGGGCGCGAGATCTGACTGCGAGCGATTGGTTGCAACAGATGCCTGCACACCGGGCAGAGGCGCAACTGAGTTATCTATTCACCGTGGGTCATTTTCGCAATGGCTATGTGACCCCCTCGGTGCTGCATGTGATGCGCCAGACAAGGGTCCCGACTGCCTTTATCGATTATCTGCCTCCTCCGGCTGCGTATACACTCCTACAGCTTACCATGGGAACTGATTGGCAAATTGGAACGCGCAGGGGTGGTATCGTAGTGGGGGTTTATAATTTGCTCAATCTTCGTTATCGTGATTATATGAATCGGTTTCGCTATTTTACCGATGAGGTGGGGCGAAATTTTACTGTACAATTAAATTGGAAATTATGAAACGGCTACGCGCATATGTTGTGGTGAGCATAGGATTTCTGTACCTGCTTTTGACCCTTTCTTGTAAAAAGCCCTCAAATGCCAATGATGAGAACGAACACGAGGCCATTAACAAAGTAACGCTTACGTTTAGCAGGCCCGGTGTACCCTCACTGGTTTTTATAGCCGAAGATCCGGATGGAGACGGAGGGCAGCCGCCTTCTCGGATCGATACCCTTCGCTTGGCAGCAGCCCAAGGTTATAGCACCGAGATTCGTTTTATCAACATCGTCAACGGCGTAGAAAGAGATATCACACCCACTGTTATTGCACAAGGTCGTTCGCACGAGGTTTTTTACATCACTACCGGGGTACAGGTGGGTATCGTTAAAACAGACCGCGATCTAAGTGGCTTTCCGATTGGCGTCAACTCTACCTGGCAAACGGGTCCTGCTGCTGTAGGATCGGTACTGATAAAGTTGATGCATAAGACCGGGATTAAAGGCCCTTCCGATAGCCCCGACCTGGGTCACAGCGATCTGCAATTGCCAATGCCGATTCGGTTGAATTAATTTTTTTGCAACATTGTTTCATATTATTTTTGCTCATTAAAACTAATAATTATGAAAACAAACCTGCTGATCGTTTTTATGCTTGTTGCCGCATGCAGCCTCTCGGCCCAGACTCGTCTTGGACTAAAGACAGGCATTGCCCTTGGTTCTGTTACTACCAATGATGACGAGATCAAAGAAGATGGCTCAAACCTGGCCTCTTTTCAATTTGGAGGTGTTTTTGATACCAAGTTATCTTCTTCGCTTTCGTTGCAGACCCAGGTATTGTTTCTAGGAAAAGGTACAGCGGTAGCACACGATGACCATAAAGATCAGTTCCGATTTGCAGCAATAGATATACCGCTGCAGGTGCTGTATCGTGGTAAAAGTGGATTATTTATTGGCGGGGGTCCGAACTTGGGCTTTAATTTATCGGCCAAGCATATCCACGAGGGAGAAAAAGAAGAGATCGCAATTGGTGACGCAGCCGGACAGGTAAAAGGATTTGACTTTGGCGTAACCGGAAGTGCCGGCTATCAGTCAAAATCGGGACTTGTGCTTAGCGTGAGTTATGTAAAGGGGATAACGAATTTGCAAAATGCGCCCAACTTTGAATGGCAAAACAATGTAGTGGGTTTGAATATCGGTTACCTGTTGCCAACCCGTGCTAAGAAGTAGGCGTAGCTTTTCTTTCTCCGATCTGTTGACGCCACATAGCGTAATACAGGCCTTTCTCGGCCAGTAAGGTCTCGTGCTGCCCTGTCTCGGTCACTTCTCCTTTTTCGAGCACATAGATACGGTCTGCATGCATAATGGTCGATAGTCGGTGAGCGATCAAGATCGTGATCTGCTGTCCTTGTCGAGACACGGCTCGAATGGTGTGCGTGATCTCTTCTTCGGTCAGCGAGTCGAGGGCCGACGTGGCCTCATCAAAAAGAAGAAGCCGGGGTTTTCTCAGTAATGCCCTGGCTATGGAGAGGCGTTGTTTTTCCCCACCCGAAAGTTTTAGTCCACCCTCGCCGATCACCGTGTCGAGACCACTGTCGGCGCGTTGGAGCAGCGAGTGGCAAGCTGCTTTTTCGAGCACCTGCTGTAATTCTTGCGTCGTGGCGTCTGGGCAAACAAAAAGTAGATTTTCTCGAATGGTACCCGAGAACAGTTGTGTGTCTTGGGTCACAAAACCGATCTGGTTACGCAGGTCATCGAAGTTGATGCTGTTTTCGTCGAGTCCATTATATAAAATTCGCCCTTGATCGGGTCGGTACAATCCCACCAGCAGTTTCATCATGGTCGTCTTTCCAGACCCGGACGGACCTACAAAGGCAATGGTTTCGCCCGTGCGAACCTGAAAGCTAATTCCATTTACAGCTTTTTGAGAAGAGGCGGGATGTTGAAATCCTACTTGCTCAAAGGCCAGGGTTTCGATAGCCCCCAGGTGCGAAGGATGGGCGGGCACGGCCTCGGGTGATTTTTGCATCAATTGATCGAAATTCTCCAAAGAGGTCTGCGCTTCGCGGTAGGTAAGAATGATATTGCCGATCTCTTGCAGCGGGCCAAATACAAAAAAGGAGAAGATCTGCATGGTTACCAGTTCGCCCGCATTCATCTCGCCGCGAAAGATCAGAAACATGAGCAAGAATAAGATGATCTGTCTGAGCGTATTGACAAAAGTGCCTTGCAGAAAACTGATACTTCTGATCTTTTTTACCTTGGTGATCTCGAGCCCTAGTATCTTGAATGTATTTTGATTAAGCCGATTGACCTCTTGGTGGGTGAGCCCCAGACTTTTGACCAGCTCTATATTGCGAAGTGACTCGGTAGTGGCACCGGCCAGGGCCGTGGTCTGCGAGACGATCTTCTTTTGGATCACCTTTACTTTATGGCTGAATTTATTGGAGAGGTAGGCCAGTAAAAAAATACCACCAAAATAAAAGATAGGTAACCGCCAGTCAATGAGCATGGCATAGACGGCCACGAATAAAATACCTACGAGTACCGGAAATAGTACGTTGATGAACGAAGCAACCAGTCGCTCGGTGTCCACTCTTACTTTTTGCAAGATGCTCAGGGTTTCACCGCTACGCGCATCTTCGAATTCCCGAAACGGAAGCTTCATGGCATGCTGCAGCCCTTCTGTAAAAACGCTGGCCCCGAATTTTTGCGTTACCAGATTCAGGCAATAATCCTGAAAGGCTTTCGCAATACGGCTTACCATCGCTACCGATATAGAGGCCAGCAGCAAAGCGATTACACCATAGTGCGGAGCCTCACGAAACGAAAAGAAAAAACTATCGTAGGTATAGGCATTGCGATGTTGTGCAAAGTGGTTGGCCAGGTTGACCAACTTTCCAAAGATGATCGGATCGATCAGCGAGAAACCGATGTTGATAGCGGACAGTAACAACACTAAGGCCACTAGTAATCGGTGCGGTCGTAAATACGTGAATAGAATTTTCATTGCGGTAGTCGATAGTAAAGTACAAAAGTCGACATAAACGGGCAATTCATCATCATCTTACAGGGCCCAATTGTCGCGATCCAAGCTGCGGTATTGAATGGCCTCCGCCAGGTGAGAGGGTCGAATGGCCTCTTCTTGCTCCAGATCGGCAATGGTGCGGGCGATCTTTAGTAAGCGGCTATGGGCCCGGGCCGATAATTTTAGTTTTTCCATAGCTTTTCTTAATAATTGCCGACCCGCCAGGTCGATGAAACAGAACTTTTCTAGTACTTCTCCCTCTAGTTGTGCGTTGCAGTAAAGACCGCTCTGGTCGCATAATCGATCGGCTTGTCGTTGTCTGGCTTTTTCTACCCGGGCACGAATAAGCGGCGACCCCTCCGATGATGCCGGTGGCCCCATTTGCTCCGGCTCTACGGGCAAGATTTCTATTTGCAGATCGATCCTGTCCAAAAGAGGTCCGGAGATTCGCTGCAAATAGCGCCTTACCATGCCCGGGGCACATTGACACTGTCGAGAAGGGTGATTGTAATAACCGCAGGGGCAGGGATTCATAGCGGCGATAAGCATAAAGGAGGCAGGAAACTCGAGGGTTCTGCCGGCTCTGGCAATGCATACTTTTCTTTCTTCGATGGGTTGACGCAGCATGTCGAGCACTGTTTTTTTGAACTCGGGTAACTCATCTAAAAAAAGTACTCCATGATGAGCCAGCGAGATCTCGCCGGGTTGAGGATGAGCCCCTCCGCCGATCAACGCCTTGTCTGAGATCGAGTGATGCGGGTTTCTAAAGGGGCGCTCCGTAAGTAAGCAGCTACTGCCATGGGTCTTGCCGGCCGCAGAGTAGATGCGGGTTGTCTCTATCGACTCTGCATAGGTAAAAGAAGGGAGTATCGAAGCGACTCTTTTTGCCAGCATGGTCTTGCCCGCACCGGGAGCGCCCACCAAAAGGGCATGGTGCCCTCCCGCTGCTGCGATCTCGAGGGCTCTTTTGGCCTGCTGTTGTCCTCGTACTTGCGAAAAATCGAGAGGATGGGGTTTTGTCTCTTGAAAGAAAGGATAGGTCCCTTTGTTCGAAACGGTCTGCAAAGCATTACGTTGGCCTGCAAAAAAAGAAGTGATGTCCGATAGTTGTCGTGCCCCCCATACCGACAATCCCTCGACCCATCCGGCCTCGCCGAGGTTATCGGCTGGCAAGATCAATTTTTTTCCCGGCTCTTTTTTTGCTTGCAAGGCAATGGGTAGTGCTCCTTTGATGCCTCGTACGGCACCATTCAAGGATAGTTCTCCCATAATGATATACTCAGAAAGTTCATCTGCTTTTTCTAATTGGTCTGATGCACCCAGTATGCCCAGTGCAATGGGCAGGTCAAAGGCCGTTCCATTTTTTCGGATATCGGCCGGTGCCAGGTTGATGATGAGCTTAGTTCTTGGAAACCGAAACCCATTGGTCTTGAAGGCACTCTCGATCCGCTCCAGACTTTCGCGAACGGCACTATCCGGTAGGCCTACGATCAACGATGATTTACCCGTGAGTAACCAATTTACTTCTATGGTAATCGGGAGGGCTTCCACTCCTTGCACTGCGCAGCCGTAGGTAGTAATGAGCATGCTTTAATATAACAGCTCGGCGCACCATTGGCAAGAGAGTTATGCCGTTGTTGTCTTACCCCTCGAGATGAATGGTAAAGACGATCATGCGGCTTTGTATCTTATCGAATACGTTCGAAAAACGAAGGTTCTCGTCGCGAGCATGAATGTTGCGAATGCCGTTACTGATCTTGATCTCGGGAGAGAAAATAAAACTCGGAAAAAAGAAATTGAAACCGATCCCTAACTCGGGGCCATAATCATTCTTCTCTATTTTGACCAACTCTTCGGCCCGTTTGGCACGAGCATTGCTCGCCATATCGATATCGGCTTTGAATCCGGCCAATGTATAGACCCTGAAATTTCCAATACGATCGCTCTGAAATTTCAATTGAATCGGAAAAGACATGGTAACAGACTCCACTTTTTTTATTACCTCTGTTTCGTTGTTATTGTAAGGATGGGTCAGCTTGTAATAGATGTTTCGTTCCACAAAGAATAACTGCGGATTGAATCTTGCCTGAAATCGATTCGAGATACGGGCCGTTGCCGAAAGGCCCAGCGAAAGTCCTCCGGAGTTTGTGGGCTCTGCTACCAGTACACTATCGTGTTGAAAAAAAACCGGATGAAATTGGGTATGAAAGCGAGACAGATTTCCACCAATGCTAATACCAAAGTAATAGGGCTTGCTATCGTGATCATGTAAGTTGATCTCGAGGGTACTGCCGGGTGATTGCGCCTGCAACATACCCGACAATAAAAAAATGAGCAAAAAGGTCAAAGAGGGTTTATGGCGGTGTATAAGCAGCATATTCCAAAAGTCATTGGCTTGAACGTTGCGTTCGTATACCCCGCTTCGTTTAGTAACCCCACAAATGCGTCTCGATCGGGAAAGGCATTCGAGGAACGATTCAAGTAAGCATACGCTTCGCCGTCAGAATTTAATTGTTGGGCTAGTCGGGGTGCCCATCCCTTCATATAGCCATTGTAAAGGGCCCGAAAAAAACGATTGCGGGGGGTGGCGAATTCCAGAACCACCAATTGGCCGCCAGGTTTTAAGACCCTGCGCATTTCGGTGAGTCCGGCCTGCAGGTTTTCGAAATTACGGACCCCAAAGGCCACCATCACCGCATCAAACGACCGATCGGGGGCATTTATTGTCTCGGCATCACCCGTTACCAGCCGAATCTGCTGTTCGAGCTGTTGTTGTCGTACTTTTTGTCGACCCACGGCCAGCATGCCTTCCGAGATATCGATACCTGTTATTTGAACGGGTTGTAAAAGACGATAGGCCAAGAGTGACATGTCGGCTGTACCGGTGGCCACATCGAGCAGTGTTTTGGGGGCTGATCGCTGTAAATGAGCGATCGCTTTTTTTCGCCAGTACAGATCGATCCTGGCCGACAAGAATCGATTCATTAGGTCGTAGCGTTTGGCGATTCGATCGAACATAGCCGCCACCTGTTCTTTCTTGGATTGGGTGCTGTCGGAGCGGGGGGTTACACGATCATGCGGAAGCGGTTGGCGCATCGGGCAAATATAGCCACAGTTGAGTAATTGGCGCAGAAGCGTTTACTTCGTAGCGAATACGTATGAAAGAAGTTATACAATCTGCCCGCTATCTGATCAGCAGCGCTACCCACAAGCAGTGTCCGCCTGCCGATAGACCCGAGTATGCGTTTATCGGCCGCAGCAATGTGGGCAAATCTTCGCTCATCAACATGCTGACGGCGCAACAACGACTAGCAAAGACATCGGCTACACCCGGAAAAACACAGCTTATCAATCATTTCGAAGTAGTGGGGACCGATAAGAAAAAATGGTATCTGGTCGATCTGCCCGGGTATGGCTATGCCGCCACAGTATCTCAAAAAGCCCGCAACAACTGGGGCAATATGATCGAATCGTACATCCGCAAGCGAGAGAACCTGGTCTCTTTATTTGTACTGATCGACAGTCGTCATCTGCCCCAGGCCATCGATCTTGAATTTATTAGACAACTGGGCGAATGGAAAGTGCCGTTCTCGATTATTTTTACCAAGACCGATAAAAATAAACCTGGTGCCACGATTAGAAATGTAGAGACATTTAAAAAAGCATTACTGCAAGAGTGGCAATCGCTGCCCCCGTTATTTTTAACATCCGCTGTAAAAAAAGAAGGAAGAGAGGAGTTGTTGTTTCATATCCGCTCGCTGTACGACACGTACGGCGCACCCTAAAGCATCCTCAGTTTGGCTTTCTAAGGCTACCGCAGAAAATCAGTTGACCGCTTTATTAGCGCAACTGCTACTGGCAAAGGCCTCGGGTTTGGCTTTAAAGGCAAAGCCCATCCCCAGAATATAACCCATGGCCTCACGAAGCGCATCATTGCTTTTGAATTGCGGATTGGTATTGATATCGGCATGCACTTCCATGTCTACCTCGTATTGTGTAAACAAGGGGCAAAGTTGGTAGGCAATATCGATACTCTTGGCCACTTCGGTGAGCATTCGTTCTTTGATGGTAAAGGGCTGTTGTGTCTTCTCGTTGTGCAAGAACATAAACCCTCCTTGTCCGGTACGCAAAAAAACAATCACGGTGGCAAATTCGGTTTCCTTTCCCTTAACCTGCGAGTCGGTACCAATACAAACTTTAAGTCGATAGCCATTGGCCGTTTCGCGACAGATCGCTTTTTCTACGGCTTCATATAAGGGAAACTCCAGTAGATCACCATTGAATTTTCTCCATTGCATAAACGAGGGTTTATACAATTTACTACATGGTCCTTACGATCACCGAATCGCTGTGCACAAAATATGCACAACACTAAAAGTTAATAGAGAGAATACTGGCCGGTTCGCAACAGTACCAGTGTACAGGCCTCTTGTGCCACCATTCCTGCCGAGCGGACCCTGTCAGCGAACTCTTCATTTTCGGTGCCCGGATTAAAGATGATGCGACGGGGGCGAAGCGACAAGATCGCTTCGTAATAATCTCTTTGTTGTTGGGGATTTAGATAAAGCGTAACCGTATCGATCTTCCAGTCGGGTGCCAGGGTCGTTTGAATGGGCACATCCAGCACTTGTCCTGATCTTCTGCCGACCGCATACACCGAGTGGTTTTCTTTTCGTAGTTGCACAATGGCCAAGTGGCTATAGCGCTCGGGATTTTCGGAGGCGCCCAATACCAGGGTGGTCAGGGAAGCAGTCATGGATTAGATGATGAGGACCTTATCAAAGAAATAACCGAACCGGATTTTCAAGAAATCTTTTTACCGTTTGCAAGAAAGCAGCCCCTGTGGCCCCGTCTACACTGCGGTGATCGCAGCTTAGCGTGAGTTTCATTACCTGCGTGGCGGCAAACCCTTCTCCTTTGCGAACGATCTTTTCGCTAATGCGACCCACGGCCATAATGCAACTGTCGGGAGGATTAATGATGGCTGTAAATTCGTCGATGTCCATCATTCCCAAATTAGAGATCGTAAACGTATTGCCGGTAAACTCGTTGGGTTGAAGTTTTTTATTCTTGGCCTTAGAGGCGAGTTCTTTGGTCTCGGCTGCGATCTGTGGTAGCGTTTTATGATCGGCAAATCGAATGACCGGTACGATAAGACCATCTTCGATGGCCACGGCTACGCCAATATGAACGTGTTGGTAGCGCCTGATCTTGTCGCCCATCCAAGAGGCATTGACAGCGGGATGTTCGCGTAGGGCCAGTGAGACCGCTTTTACGATCATATCGTTAAAACTGACCTTAACCGGGCTAAATTCGTTAAGCTGTGTTCTGGCAGAGATGGCATTGTCCATGTTCACTTCCATCTTAAGATAGAAATGAGGCGCACTGAATTTACTTTCGGCCAGTCGCTTGGCAATGACCCCACGCATTTGTGAATTGGGAATATCTGTAAAGGCTTCGGTGGCCTGTCCGGTAAAGGCAGGTAACGCAACTGGCTTCATCGTTGGGGCCGGAGTCGAGCTGGCACCCGGTTCAAATCGATCGATATCCGATTTAATGATGCGTCCGCCGTCTCCGCTTCCTTTTAGCATGCGAAGGTCAACCCCTTTTTCTTGCGCAATTTTTTTGGCCAGTGGCGAGGCTATAACACGACCTGTAGAAATCGTGTCAGGGCTTTGGGTCACGGGCTGCGCAACGGCCGTGGCTGTTTGCGAAGGAGTCGTAACCACTGCAGCAGCAGGGGTAGAGGGTGCTGCCGCAAGAATGGCATCTATATCTACCTTTCCTTTTTCTCCAATAATGCACAGTAATCCATTAACGGGAATCTTTTCTCCTTGCTGGGCGCCAATGTAGAGCAGGGTTCCGTTCTTGTAACTTTCAAGCTCCATGGTGGCCTTATCGGTTTCGATATCGGCCAGTACATCTCCTTTTTTTACGCGATCACCGACCTGTTTGTTCCAACTGGCAATAACGCCCGCTTCCATGGTGTCGCTTAAACGCGGCATCAATACCACCTCTTCGACCTTAGACAGATCGAGCGATTGCGATTGATGGGCAGCAGGGGTTGGCGTTGATTCCGCAATGGGAGCAGCGGGTTTAGGATTGGTGAGTAAAGAAGAAATATCTTCTCCGGCTTTTCCTATAATGGCCAGCAGGTCGTTGACCTGTAATTTAGAACCTTTGTCTGCACCTATGTGTAACAAGACGCCATCCTTATAACTCTCGAGTTCCATGGTGGCCTTATCGGTCTCGACCTCTGCCAGCAAGTCTCCTTTTTTTACCGTGTCGCCTACCTTTTTGTGCCAGGCGGCGATCACACCCTCCGTCATGGTATCACTCAATCGGGGCATTAAAATCACATCTGCCATTCGCCGTTCAATTTTAAGGCTCGAAATTAAGGAAAATGCGCTATTGGACCCTTTCAATAGTCCAGCTCAAGGCGAAGTCGATCTTTGAGCTCTTGTACCAGCGGATATTGTTTAACCAACTCTTGAAATTGTTCTTTGCTGCTCAGCATTCCTTCGGCAGTGGGCTGATGCCCGGCGGGCTCCTCTACCAGCACGGTAAATTTGAGGCCGATCACTTGCAGCTGTTGCTGTAAGAATTGAAAAAGGGTGTTGCGTTCTTGCTCAATGAATTTTTGCTCGATGTTATTGGTGGTTACGACTTCGAAGCTGCTGCCATCACTCACGCGTAGGCGGGCCGCCTCGAAGGGCTGTGCCGCGGGATTGCGCTCTAAGCGAAGTTGCTCGGTGTATTGAATCCAGGCGGCATTGAGCGAAGCCGATTCGAGCGTATGGCCGCTGCGTTGCCCGACCTCACTGCCTTGATGCTTGAACTGTTGCCGAATTTTATCTAGTGCACTTAAGCGGGGTGTCTCTATGACCAGTCGGGCCGAAGGCAGTTCCGAAGCGGGAGACTGAACGGGCTTTTGTTCAGGAACTGGCGTTGTAGCGACCGAAGCCTTTTGTTCGGATGCAGGTGTTGGGGTAACGGCCCCATTTGTATACAACCGAATGGGCGAGATTTTGAACGCCAGCGAGGCGTCAGCTATTTTTTTTTTAACCAGCCCGGGGCCGTCGGCAACGATCGTGAGCGCTTGTTGCAGATAGGCCAGTTTGATGAGGGCCATCTCTACATGCAGCCGTTTGTTACGGGCGCTACGGTAATTGATCTCGGCCTCACTGATTAGTTGAAGGGCACTTACCAGGTAAGCGGCCGTAACCGTAGTGGCGGTTTGACTGTATTGCTGCTTAAAATTCTCTACGGTATCGAGTAAAGCGATCGCTTGCGGGTCTTTGCATACCAAGAGATTTCTAAAAAATTCGGCCAGTCCGTTGAGTACCGAATCGCCTTCGAATCCTTTGCTGTTGATTTCGTCGTACAAACGAATCATGCCACTCAGGTCTTGTTGCTGCATCATCGACAGCAGCCGAAAATAATAATCGGCATCCAATATGTTCAGGTGCTCCAAGGTGGTGGCATACAGCAGATTTCCATTGGAGAAACTCACGATCTTATCGAACAGGCTTAGTGCATCGCGCAGACAGCCTTCGCTTTTTTGGGCAATCAGTTGCAAAGCGGCCCGCTCGGCTTTTACCTGCTCTTGCTGGGCTATCTTTTCGAGATGCGCTACGGTGTCTTCGGTAGTGATGCGTTTAAAGTCAAAGAGCTGACAACGACTTAGGATCGTGGGTAATATCTTGTGTTTTTCGGTGGTAGCCAAAATAAAGATCGCATAGGGCGGGGGCTCCTCGAGGGTCTTTAAAAAAGCATTGAAAGCCGATGCAGACAGCATGTGCACCTCGTCTATAACATACACTTTATAGCGTCCGGCCTGTGGGGCAAAGCGAACTTGCTCGGTAAGTTGTCTAATATCGTCCACCGAATTGTTCGAGGCGGCATCGAGCTCGAAATAATTCATCGATGCGCCCTCGTTAAAAGAGGTACAGCTGCTGCAGCTGTTACAAGCCTCGCCGGCAGCGGTGGGCTGCTCACAATTGATGGTCTTGGCAAGAATTCTGGCGCAGGTCGTCTTTCCTACTCCGCGGGGTCCGCAAAATAGAAAGGCATGGGCCAGTTGTTGATTACGAATGGAATTTTTGAGCGTGGTGGTAATATGGTCTTGCCCCAGTACGCTATCGAACTGTTGTGGTCTGTACTTACGGGCCGAAACAATAAACCGCTCCATGGCTGCAAGATAACGAACGGCACAACATGGGCCGATCTTTGCGGTCTGTTGTGAATAAGTAAACGGCTATAGCACCGGATGTCGTTCTACCGCGCGGCTGCGATCGAAGGAGTAACGCCAGGTAATGAGCTTTCGGGTAGGATAGGTGTCGCCAATCCCTTGTGCCACATTGAGCATTTTGGGGTTAAAGTCTCCGATCCACTGAAGCTCGTAATAGGTGTAGCGATGCAAGGATTGGATCACGAATTTGGCCTCGTTGATCATATAAGCATCTACCCCCTTGCCCTGAAATTCCGGGATCACCCCAAAGATGATGCCCGTAAAGCGCGGGTTGGGTCGGGTATATTTAATAAACAGAAATTTTAGTTGATGCCACCAGTCGAACTTTCCATTCAGGTACTTGAACCATTGGTTGAGATCGGGGATATTGACAAAAAAACCAATGGGTTCGTTATGATAGTAAACAAACCAAACGATCTTCTCGTCCATAACCGGCTTCATTCTTTTGAACAGCGATAGGGCCACCTCTTCTCTCATCTCTTTTAATCCGCCATGACCGGCCCAGGCTTTATTGTAGATGGTGGTAAAATCGTGTGCGAATTTTTCAAGTTGATTTTTGTTGATAAAGACCGCTTTGTAGGCCGGATCTTCTTTGAGGATCGAATGCCTGTCCAGTATTTTTTGATTGATCTCTTTGGTCGGGTCCAGCCCAAAACAGATCTGGTCAAAAAAGGGTATAAACCCATAGCCCTCGAATAGCTGCCGGTAATAGGGTTTATTGTAATTCATGCAATAAAGGGGGGGCTGAAATCCTTCTACGATCAATCCCCACCAGCGGTCCCTTTCTCCAAAATTGATGGGCCCGTCCATCCCTTCCATGCCGCGGGCCTGTAGCCAGGCCTTGGCCGTGTCGAAGAGAAGATTCGCCGCCGTTTGGTCGTTTATACAATCAAAAAAACCGATCCCGCCCACCGGATATTGGTCTCCTTTGGTTCGATAGCGGCTATTGACAAAGGCCGCGATCCGGCCAATTTTTTCGCCGGTTTCGCTTACTAATATCCAGCGAATGACCTCTCCGAAGCGAAAGGCCTTGTTTTTTTTAGGGTCGAACACCTCTTCTACATCCTTGTCTAACGGGCGAATATAGTTGGGGTCGCCGGCGTAGAGCCGAACATTGACCTCCAAAAAAGCCTTGCGTAGCCGGGGGGTATTTACTTCTTGTACCTGCACAGCCGCAAAGGTAACAAACCGGGGCCCGACCTCGGGTTTCGAGGGCCGGTGGGGGCCTATTTTTCTTTTCGATTTTTCGTGCCCCGCCCTTACCTTTGCGGCCAGAAAAATAAGGGTCGACAGACCGCTTACTTTTAAATTCTAACAAATGGCAAACACCGGTAAAGTAAAACAGGTCATCGGCGCGGTAATCGACGTGCAATTCGATGGCAAACTTCCTGAGATCTACAACGCACTTGAACTTAAAAAAGAGAATGGAGATACGCTCGTGCTCGAGGTACAACAACACCTTGGCGAAGACTCTGTTCGTACCATCGCCATGGACGGTACCGAAGGGCTTGTACGCGGAATGGCTGTGGTCGATACCGGAAAAGCTATTGCCATGCCCACCGGCGAAGGCATTAAAGGAAGACTCTTTAATGTAACAGGAGATCCCATCGATGGATTACCAGCCGTTAGCAAAGCCAATGGTCGCCCCATTCATAGCCAGCCGCCTGCGTTCGAAAATCTCAGTACCGCATCAGAAGTATTGTATACCGGTATCAAAGTCATTGACCTGATCGAGCCCTATGCAAAAGGAGGAAAGATCGGATTGTTTGGTGGAGCGGGTGTAGGAAAGACCGTTCTTATTCAAGAGTTGATCAACAATATTGCCAAGGCCTACTCGGGTCTTTCTGTGTTTGCCGGTGTAGGAGAGCGTACCCGCGAAGGAAACGATCTAATGCGCGAGATGATCGAGGCCGGGATCATGAAGTACGGAGATGATTTTAAGCATAGCATGGAAGAAGGCGGATGGGATCTGAGCAAAGTAAATATGAACGAGCTGGCCGACTCTAAGGCCACCTTCGTGTTCGGACAAATGAACGAGCCGCCCGGTGCCCGCGCCCGTGTGGCCCTTTCGGGTCTTACCATTGCCGAGTACTACCGCGACGGCGATGGCCAGGGTAAAGGAAAAGACATTCTGTTCTTCGTAGACAATATCTTCCGTTTTACACAAGCCGGCTCTGAGGTATCAGCCCTATTGGGTCGTATGCCTTCTGCGGTGGGATACCAGCCCACACTGGCTACCGAAATGGGAATTATGCAAGAGCGTATTACCTCTACCAAGAACGGATCGATCACCTCGGTGCAGGCCGTATACGTACCTGCCGATGACTTGACCGATCCTGCTCCTGCCACCACCTTTGCGCACTTGGATGCCACCACGGTTCTCTCTCGTAAGATCGCCGACTTGGGTATCTATCCTGCGGTAGATCCCTTGGACTCTACATCTAGGATCTTGACACCACAGGTAGTAGGCGAGGCCCATTACCAGTGTGCTAACCGCGTTAAGTCGATGCTGCAGCGATATAAAGAATTGCAAGATATTATCGCCATCCTCGGAATGGATGAATTGAGCGACGAAGATAAACTGGTCGTATCGCGCGCCCGTCGTGTACAGCGTTTCTTGTCTCAGCCCTTCCATGTGGCCGAGGCCTTTACCGGTCTTAAAGGAGTGCTCGTTCCCATCGAAGAGACCATTCGCGGTTTCAATATGATCATGGACGGCGAAGTCGATCAATATCCCGAAGCGGCCTTTAACCTGGTTGGTTCCATCGATGATGCCATTGAAAAAGGCAAGAAATTGCTGGCTCAGGCCAAGGCGTAATGCCCAAATCGCAACCCTATGAAGATCGAGATACTTACGCCCGAAAAAAAACTTTTCAGCGGCGACGCCTATGGAGTTCAAATGCCCGGACTGACCGGTTCTTTCGAAGTCTTAGAAAAGCATGCTCCTCTTATTAGTGCCCTTAAAGCGGGTACTGTAAAAGTGTTGGGTAACAAGCAGCAAGATCTTGCCAAATTTTCTATTCAGGGTGGCTTTGTTGAGGTACTACAAAATCAAGTGACGGTATTGGTAGAAGGAGGCGCTGCGATCTAATTGAGTTGTGGATCGATCGGAAAATTGATCATCATCGCATAGTCGTTGCCCATGCTTTTTAAGGTCTCGTTCCAGATCTCCTGCGGTTTTTTATGAAACACCAATGATGATTGCGCAGTGGCGGTCATCCAGCTGTTTTGGTGCAACTCTTCTTGTAACTGGCCGGGCTCCCAACCGGCGTATCCAACAAAAAAGCGCAGCCGCGCGGGTTCGAGTGCATCCTCTTTCAATAAGTTTATGACGGTACTAAAATCGCCACCCCACCAGATGCCTTTTTTAATTTCGCGGCTGCCCGGAATCAATCGGGGATATTGATGAATAAAATGCAGCGAATCGGTCTGTACGGGCCCGCCGTAGAACAAAGGCCATTTTTTTGATTGTAACTCGGGAACCAGCTGACTCAGATTTTGTTTATAGCGTCGGTTCAACACGAATCCTACCGATCCTTCTTTGTCGTGCGAGCACAACAGCACCACACTACGCAAAAAGTTAGCATCCTTTAAAAAGGGCTCAGCGACCAGCAGTGTACCCGGGGTTATTGAAGACATGCTTGAATTTAAGCATTTTTGGTAATATTGACAACTCGTTAAAAAAATGTGAAGGCCTTTGTTTACGTTTATCAACTGAGACTCACTTAGTACTTTTATCGGCTGTGAAAAAAGTTTTCTCCCTAATTATCTTGTTGATCAGCCTCTCGCTGATCGGTATCATATTGCTCCAGGTATCGTGGATCCGCAATATGGTCTTGGTTAGACAAGAACAGGTCAAGTACCAAGTAATTGAGGTGGTCAGGCAAGTAACGGACGATATAATGGGTTACAAGGGGTCTTTTCAACCCGGCCCGCGACGTAACTGGCTCGACGGGTTAGGGTGGGAGCCTTTTAGTCCCGGTTCGGTGGCCAGTCGGTATTCGATCGAAGACCTGGACCGAAAGTTCAGGTTAGCGTTTCGCAAGAGCGAACTGCCTGCGCTCAAATACGAGTTTGCCTTGGCCTCTTTCGATAGAATGGGGTACAACGTATTCGAGAAAGTATCGTCGGGGTTTTATGCTGCCATTCAAGATACGGTCAACAATTTTAAAGTGAACAGGGGCTTTACGCCTTACAGCGGAACGGCCGGCGAAAGTTTAATGGCCAGTGAGGTCTTGTTCGTAGTGGTGCCCGATTTGCAGCGGGTCGTGCTTCGTTCACTGCGGTGGAACATTGCGGCTTCCATTTTATTTACGCTTATTATTATTCTGGCTTTTTACGTAACGGTACGAACGCTATTGCAGCAAAAGAAACTCAGCGAGATCAAAAATGATTTTATCAATAACATGACCCACGAGTTCAAAACCCCGCTTGCTACCATCTCGCTGGCTGTCGATGCCATGCGAAACGAAAAAGTGCTGCAAGACCGAGAACGACTCGCTTATTTTAATGGGATCATCAAAGAAGAGAACCTACGCATGAATCGACAAGTCGAAACCATACTCAAGGCTTCACAACTAGAGCGAGATGAATTGCAATTGACCATGAAGCCGGTTTCTTTGCACGCGATCGTTAGCCACGTGGTCGCAACGTTCGGGCTACAGCTCGATAATGCGCAGGGAACGATCGATCTGCAACTAAAGGCCGCTGCCGACCGCGTGCTGGCCGACGAAATTCATTTATCCAATCTTATTACCAACTTAATCGATAACGCCATCAAGTATGCTAAAGAGGGTGTGCCCCCGCGTATTCAGATCAGCTCTTCGGTGCAAGCGAAACAATGTACGCTATGTATTGAAGATAATGGCCTGGGTATGGGCCGCGACACGCTTAAGCGGATCTTCGAGAAGTTTTACCGCGCGCATACGGGCAACCGGCACAATGTAAAAGGATTTGGCCTTGGCCTTAGCTATGTTAAAACGGTCACCGAGGCCATGGGCGGTCAGATCAAAGCCGATAGTACACTTGGCAAAGGCAGCCAGTTTACCTTATCGCTTCCACTGGCCTCTTACTGATCGTTTCTCCACAGTAAACTTCCATCGCCATAGCTCAAAAATCGATACGAGTGATCAAGGGCATGTCGATAGATCTTTCGCCAGTCTTCGTTGACCAGCGCAGCGATCAACAAGAGTAACGTAGAGCGCGGCTGATGAAAGTTGGTCAGCAAGGCGTTGACCACTTGAAAGGGATAGCCGGGTGCTACCAGTAGCGAGGTTTGTGTTACGAAATGCTCTATTTTTTTTCGTTCCATCCATTCAATAAGTGTATCGATCACTTTTTCTAAGGGCGCGGTATAGTGCTGCAAGCTGTACCAGTCCCATTGAGAGAGCAAGGGCGGTTGTGGGTGGTCCTCTCTCAGAATTTTAAGGCCCAACCAATACAGACTTTCCAGGGTGCGTAGTGAAGTAGTGCCCACCGCCACCAATGGTTTGTCGAGTTGAGCCCGCCAGTTTTTTAGAAAAGAAAGTTTTACATCGATCCACTCTGCATGCATGTCATGCTCTTGCATCGTTGCAGCTTTGACAGGCTTAAAAGTGCCTGCCCCAACATGGAGTGTTAGAAAATCAAAATCGATCTTTTTGTCGCGCAGTAGGCCCAGTAGTTCATCTGTAAAATGTAGCCCTGCGGTGGGTGCGGCCACGGAGCCCTCTTGCTTGGCATAGACCGTTTGATAGGCGGTGCGATCGATTTTTTGGGCGGGTCTTTTGATATAGGGTGGCAGGGGAGTGGAGCCCGCCAATTCTAGCACCTGGGCCAGGGTTAGTGTAAAGGGGCTCCAACTAAGATCGATCAGAAAATGATCGTTCTCTTTTTTTTGTATCGCTGCTTGCAGTTGTACAGCGCCGATCTGTTTGATAAGCGAAACGCCCGGCTTCCACTTCGCAGCACCACCCACCAAACAGTGCAGCGTTACCGTTGATGTTGCCTGCAAGGCCTCACTCATTTCTTTGTAGGCAGGACCGGGTTGCAGGCAAAAGATCTCGATGGTGCCTCCCGTATTTTTTTCGAATAGCAGGCGAGCCGGAATTACTTTGGTTTCATTGAAGACCAAAAAACTATTCGTAGGCAACAAGGCGGCGAGATCCAGGTAGTGATGATCGCTGATAACACCGTTTTTGTAACAAAGCAACTTTGATTCGTGACGAACAGAAAGGGGGGCCACCGCAATTTTTTCTGCGGGCAGTTCGTAGGTGTAATCGTCAATGGAGAGCAAACGGGGGTCCTGCTTCATGCAACCAACTGTTGATGGGGTGCAAATATCGGAATAAGGGCTCCTTTTTTTGGGTCATGCACAGGTTTTCCACAGTAATCCACAGGCTATCCACCGAAATATCGAAAAAGACATGCTCCCACTCAATAAAACTCAAGCCAGTAAAGGGTTATAGCCAATTTATTAATGGGGATAAATTAAGAAGCGAAAAATTTGGAATGCTAGTGGTAAAAAGTGTTATTTTGTGGTAATTCGAAAAAAAATTACTCAAATCACTGATAATGACTGGCTTTCTAGGAGAATTCGAGGCTACGTTAGATGCAAAGGGGCGTTTTCTGCTTCCGGCCGGCTTTAAGCGCCAGGTTAAGGAAGAGGAGCTGGACCGCTTTGTGATCAATCGTGGATTTGAGCAATGCTTGGCCCTATACACGCTCAAGGAGTGGGAGCCTTTGTTCGAAAAGATCAAAGGCCTCAATGAATTCGATCCCCGGCAGCGTGAATTCCGTCGGGCTTTTTTGAATGGCGCTACGTATGTAGAGCCCGATACGGCGGGTCGTATTCTGTTGCCGCCAAACCTAAAGGCCTATGCGCAGCTCGAGAAAGATATCGTGATCGCATCGGCTGGTAACAAAATGGAAATCTGGGATAGTAATAAGTACAAAAAGTTCTTTGACTCCTTTTCTTCGGATGCTTTTAGCAATCTGGGCAATGAAGTGATGGGAGGCGGACCCGCTAATTGATCGAACCACTTGCAGCCTTCGTATCACATACCTGTACTGCTGGCTGAGGTGATCGAGGGTCTCTCCATCAAACCCGAGGGCGTTTATGTCGACTGCACGTTTGGAGGCGGTGGCCATGCTCGTGCCATACTCGATAAACTGGGACCCAAGGGACGGCTGGTGGCTTTTGATCAGGACAGTGATGCCAGGGCCAATCTTCCGGCCGATGATCGAATCGTTTTTGTGCCAGAGAATTTCAGGTACCTGCATCGTTTTTTGCGGCTGCATGGATTGCTTCCGGTAGATGGATTACTGGCCGACCTCGGAGTCAGCAGTCATCAGTTCGATGAGGCCTCCAGAGGTTTTTCTACTCGCTTTGATGCTCCTCTCGACATGCGGATGGACCAGCGACTCACGAAGACGGCCTTTTGGGTGGTGGATACCTATCCTTTAGCAAAGCTGCACAAGATTTTTGAGCAGTATGGAGAGGTGACCAATGCCAAGACACTGGCCAAAACCATTGTAGAGGTTCGCGCCACGCAGTCCCTTCGCACTATCGATGGATTCAAGCAAGCAATCCGAGAATCGGTAAAAGGAAATCCTAACAAATACTTTGCCCAGGTATTTCAGGCCTTGCGCATGGAGGTAAACGATGAGTTGGATGCGCTCAAAGAACTGCTCTCGCAATTGCCACAGGTCATCAAACCCGGAGGCCGGGTGGCCATTATAAGTTTTCACTCGCTAGAAGACAGAATGGTCAAGCAGTTTTTTAAAGAAGGTACCCTCGAGCAAAGACAGGATCATCCTTTTCTTTCTACCCCTTCTTCGTCGCCTTGGAAGCCACTTACCAAAAAGCCGATCGTGGCCGGCCACGAAGAGTTGAAAAAGAATTCGCGTGCGCGCAGTGCCAAACTGCGGGTCGCACTAAAAACAGAATAGGCACGGTACATGGAGAATAAAACGAACGAACGAAAAATGAATTGGAGTCGCTGGTTTCATTACCAGTCACTGGTGCAGCAGGTGCCTTTCTTTTTGTTTTTGGCCTTGCTGGCCGTACTCTATATCTACAATGGGCATTATGCGAACAAAAGCATTCGCGATATCAACAGAACCGAAAAAGAAGTAAGAGAACTCAAATACGAATACAAAATGATCAAAGGAGAGTTGTTGTCGAGGACCAAACAGAGCGAGCTGATCAATGCCGTAGCCCCCTTGGGGTTGCAAGAGCTGACGGTTTCTCCGGTGGTCTTGGTCGATAGTCTTTCCGAACAGGGTCAATAAAAAAGGCGATGCAGGTAAAACGTGACATATTGTGGAGGGTGTACATCAGCTTTATGGGCCTGGCGCTGCTGGGCGCTGGTGTGGTGGGTCGTGCTTTTTACATTCAGCGTTTTCAAGGGGCGTATTGGAAACGACTCAGCGATAGTTTGCACCAGCGGTATGTAACGCTCGATGCGCAGCGGGGCACGATCTACTCAGAAGATGGACAGTTTCTCAGTACTTCTATTCCTACGTTCGATATTTATCTTGATCTCTGTGCCGATGGCTTGCGCGAAAAGAAAGGACGCCGATTTAAAGAAAATATCGATTCGTTCTGCGTTGCCCTCTCGGGCTTATTCGAGGACCAAACGCCGGCGCAGTATAAGAGCGCCATTACAGCCGCCTACGAAAAGAAGTCGAGGTACTATCCCTTAAAAAAGAAATTGAGTTTTGCCCAGTACAAGGCTTTTCGCGAATTGCCATTGGTAAGACTGGGCCCTAACCGAAGCGGCGTGATCGTAGAGACCAATAGTAAACGGTTACTACCCTATGGAATTTTGGCCGGACGTACCATCGGGCTTTCGCGCGAACACTTAGCCAGTGATGGCAAGGTTAGAAAGCAAAATGTGGGCTTAGAAAAAAGTTACGACTCGCTGCTGAGTGGAAAAGAGGGTGTGCGGCTGGTCCGTTTTATTGCGGGCGGTGCAGCCATTCCCATAGCGGGTTCTGAGACCGAGCCCGAGAATGGAAAAGATCTGTATACCACGATCGATCTGCCCATGCAAGACATTACCGAGACGGCCCTGATGCGGATGATGGTGCAAAGCGAGGCGCTCTATGGTACGGCCATCGTTATGGAGACCGCAACCGGAAAGATCAAGGCCATGGCCAATCTGGGTCGTCGGCCCGATGGACATTACTGGGAAGACGATAACTACGCGCTTCGGGCTACAGAGCCTGGCTCTACTATTAAATTGGCAACGTTGCTAGCCGTGCTCGATAAAGGAACGAGCCGCATAGATGATCCTGTCGAGATCGGCAGTGCGGGGCGCGCCATGGTGGGCCCTAAAATGGTTGTCGATGCCGAGCGTTCGCCTAAGCCTTTTTTAACGGTGAAAGAATGTTATGCGCATAGTTCTAATGTGGGCATGAGTAAGTTGGCCTTGAAAGCATTTGGCAAAGATCCAAAAGAGATCAAGACCTTTTTTTCGCGGTTTCATTTAGATAGACGTGCGGCGATCGATCTGAGCAATGTGCCCAAACCCAGTATGGCGCCCCTCAACGAAAAAGGAAGTTCATTGGGCAATATGCTTTGGATGAGTTTTGGGTATGCGATACAAGTAAGCCCGTTACATACACTAACGCTTTACAATGCGGTGGCCAATGGCGGTAAGATGATGAAGCCCTATTTGGTAAGCCGCATTCAGCAGGGCGGAACTATTTATCGCGAAGTAGAGCCCACGGTACTCGACGCACAACTGTGCAAGCCCGAGGTAATTACCGCGGCCCGCAGTGCCATGGAGGCCGTTGTTACCGAAGGAACAGCAAGAAGAGCTTTTGACGGGGTTCCCTTCGCCGTAGCCGGAAAGACGGGTACCGCATTGGTATCGGATGGTCCCATCAAATATGCCGACAGGGTATACCAAGCTTCTTTTGTCGGCTACTTTCCGGCCGATCGGCCCCAATACACCTGTATCGTAGTGGTTCGTACCAAACCCTATGCCGCTTCGCACTATGGCGGTACGGTAGCTGCTCCTGTTTTTCGAGAGATCGCTACCAAGGTCTATGCGATGTATGTCGACAGAAAAGATCCTTCGCAGTTCGTAAAGAAAAGCGACAGCACCCTTTTCTACTATGCCGGTTACGGCAGCGATCTGCGAAATGTATTTCAAACACTTCGATTGCCCTATGCCGACTCCATACAACAGCAAGTATGGGTCAAGGCCTACAATGCGCAAGGAAAGACCGTGTTAAAAGCACAACCCTTGCGAGCCCGGGTAATGCCGAATGTAAAGGGAATGGGATTAAAAGATGCCTTGTTCTTATTGGAGAATATGGGCGTAAAGGTGCAGGTAAGAGGAAGGGGAAGGATCGTATCGCAGTCGGTGGCTCCCGGAACGGCACTCGATCGTCCCTTACAGATCGTACTTGAATTGAGTTAATAAAAATAAACAGCGTCAGTGAAGCTGAGCGAATTGTTATACGGGGTATCGGTTGTATCGGTGAGTGGTTCTACCGCAGTGGAGCCGCTCAGCATCACCACCGACTCTCGTAAGGTGATACCCGGCGCTTTGTTTATTGCCGTGCGCGGCACCCGTGTGGATGGGCAGCAATTTATAGAGCAGGCCTTGCAGCAAGGAGCCATTGCCATTGTTACCGAGACCATGCCGTTGTCTGTCGCCGATGGTAAAACCTATGTGCAAGTACCCGATGCGGCATTGGCATCGGCCCAGATCGCCGCTCAATTCTATGGGGCTGCGTCGACCCGCCTGCAGGTGGTAGGTGTAACCGGCACCAATGGCAAAACGACCATTGCCACCTTGCTTTATAAATTATTTTCTGAGCTGGGCTATACGTGCGGATTGATCAGTACGGTCGAAAACCGAGTGGCCGATCGTTCGATCCCTTCTACTCATACCACGCCCGATCCCTTGCAGCTACACCAGTTGTTGCAACAAATGGAGCAAGCCGGATGCACGCATGTGTTCATGGAGGTCAGCTCCCATGCCATTCACCAACATCGCATTGCCGGGATTCAGTTTGCGGGAGGCATCTTTAGTAACATCACGCATGATCACCTCGATTATCACAAGACATTCGATGAATACATCAAGGTAAAAAAATCATTCTTCGATGCGTTACCGGCCTCGGCCTTTGCACTCAGCAATGCCGACGACAAGCGAGGTGCCGTTATGTTGCAGAATTGCAGCGCGCGTCGTCTGTATTATGCACTTCGTACCCTGGCCGATTTTAAGGGCAAACTACTCGATAACGGATTAGACGGATTGCAACTGAATATCGATGAGGTAGAGGTACATTTTAGATTGATCGGCACCTTTAATGCCTACAACTTACTGGCCGTTTATGGTGCGGCCTGTGCCTTGGGTCTCGATAAAACAGCGGTGCTTACTTGTCTGAGTAAACTGCAAGGTGCGCCCGGTCGCTTTGAATGTATTCTATCTGCCAATGAGCAAATAATGGCCGTGGTCGATTATGCGCATACACCCGACGCATTGCTCAATGTGTTGACCACCTTAAAACACTCACGTAGGCCCGATCAGCAGCTAACGACCGTAACGGGTTGCGGAGGCGATCGAGATCGTACCAAACGTCCGTTGATGGCCGCTGCCGTAGCCGCACATAGTGACCGTTTCATTTTTACCAGCGATAATCCCCGTTCCGAAGATCCTACGGCGATCATCAAGGATATGGAAGAGGGATTGGCCGCTGCTGATTTCAAAAAATACATTCCGATCGTAGATCGTGATGCCGCTATTAAAACAGCGATCAACTTGTCGTCTCCCCACGATATTATTCTGGTGGCCGGTAAGGGACACGAGACCTATCAGGATGTAAAGGGAACTAAAGAACATTTTGACGATCGAGCTACCGTTCGCAAATGGTTTGTAGCGCTCAATAAATAAAAGAGGAACTATGTTATATCATTTTTTTGACTGGCTGACCGAAGAGGGAATTCGCTTTCCGGGTAGCCGTGTCTTTGATTATATCACGTTCCGCACCCTGTTGGCCATTCTGTTATCGCTGTTCATTACGCTGGTGTATGGAAAGAAGCTCATCACCTTTTTACAAAAAAGACAGATCGGAGAAAGTATCCGTGAAGAAGGGTTGGCCGGTGAAGCCAGCAAGAAGGGTACTCCCACCATGGGGGGTATCATTATTATTTTGGCCATACTAATCCCCACCTTGCTATTGGCCGATCTGACCAAGGTATACGTGCAATTGATGTTGGTCAGCACCGTTTGGTTGGGTATTATTGGTTTTATCGACGATTACCTGAAACTGCGCAGCAAGCGATTGGCCCAGCAGCAAGGCAAAGAATATAAAAAGTCGAATGCCGATGGGTTGGCAGGTTGGTTCAAGATCTTGGGCCAGGTGGGTCTGGGTATTACGGTAGGGGCTACGCTCTACTTTAACTCAGAAGTAATGATCTGGCGGGAGTACCGGGGGCAGCATCCACAAACGGACAGCACCGTCTTTGCCAAAACATTCAATGGCAAGACACATTATTATGTATCGACCAAGACCCCCATCACTACGATCCCCTTTGTAAAGGATCACGAGTTCAATTACGCCAAGTTGTTGCCGGCGGGGGCAAGAGACTATACCTGGTTATTGTACATACTGATCGTGATCTTTATTATCACGGCAGTTTCGAATGGCGCTAATCTTACAGACGGCCTTGACGGACTAGCCACCGGAACAGCCGCACTCATTGGGGTCTTGCTGGGCATTTTTGCCTACGCCAGTGGTAATCTGGTCTTTGCCGATTATCTCAACATTATGTACATCCCCGACCTGGGAGAGCTTTCTGTGTACATCGCTGCATTGATCGGAGCCTGTATTGGATTTCTGTGGTACAACTCGTATCCCGCGCAATTATTTATGGGCGATACGGGCAGCTTGACCCTCGGTGGTATCATTGCGGCTTTGTCCATTATCGTACACAAAGAACTGTTGATCCCGATCTTTTGTGGCGTTTTTCTGGTCGAGTCGTTAAGTGTGATCATTCAGGTCAGCTATTTCAAGTACACAAAAAAGAAGTTTGGCGAAGGACAACGAATTTTTCTTAAAGCACCCATACATCATCATTACCAGGTTAAAGGATATCATGAGGTCAAGATCGTCAACCGGTTTTGGATCGTTACGGTGCTATTGGTGGTATTCAGTATCGTAACCCTCAAACTTCGGTAAGACGAAGCCGGTATGAAAAAAAGGGTAGTGATACTGGGTGGTGGCGAGAGCGGGGTCGGAGCCGCTTTGCTGGCCAAGCGAAAAGGATACGAGGTGTTTGTCTCAGACGGAAGTTCTTTGAAAGAAAACTATCGTAACGAACTGCTGCAAGAGGAAATTCCTTTTGAAGAACAGACGCATTCGCTCGAACGCATCCTGCAGGCCGACGAAGTGATCAAGAGTCCGGGTATTCCCGAGACGGCCTCTGTTGTCAGGGCTATTCGCAACAAAGGAATTCCGGTTATCAGTGAGGTAGAGTTGGCTTATCGCTTCAAGGGGAACAGTCGGATTGTGGCCATAACCGGAAGCAATGGAAAGACCACGACCACTTCGCTGGTATATCAACTCTGCCGAAGGGCGGGGCTACAGGTGGCGCTGGTCGGCAATATCGGCTACTCATTTGCCCGACAAGTGGCTCTCGATCCACACGAGCTCTATGTGGTAGAGATCAGCAGTTTTCAGCTCGATGATATCGATCAGTTCAGACCCGATGTGGCGATTTTGACCAATATCACCGAAGATCATCTGGATCGTTACGGCTACGTTTTCTTGAATTATATCAATAGCAAGTTCAGGATCGCCCTCAATCAACGACCGCAGGATTACTTCATTTACTGCGCCGATGATCCGGTGACCGAACACCACCTAAAAAATTTTAGTATTCTATCTAACCAACTACCCATTAGCATGAAAAGAGAAGTATCACCTGGTGCATTTATCAAAGACGGAGACATGTACGTGCGGACCGGCAACGAAGTGATGACGATGAGCGTCTTCGACTTTGCGCTAAAGGGCAAGCATAACCAGTATAACACCATGGCCGCTTGTGTGGCCGCCGCTACGCTCGATATTCGAAAAGACAAGATTCGCGATGCCGTACAACATTTCGAGCAACTCGAACACCGCATGGAATATGTGGCAACGGTTCGCGGAGTAGAGTTTATCAATGATAGCAAGGCTACCAATATCAACTCTACCTGGTATGCGCTCGAGAGCATGACACGCCCCACCATTCTGATCTTGGGCGGTGTCGATAAAGGAAACGATTATTCCTTGTTGGCCGAAGGTGTTGGCGAAAAGGTCAAAGCCATTATTTGTCTTGGAAAAGATACCAAGAAGATTCACGAGGCTTTTGCAAAGTTGGTTCCTGTACTAGTCGATACCGAGCGTGCAGAAGATGCGGTACAAATGGCTTTTCGCTTGGCGACGAAGGGCGATACCGTACTGCTAAGTCCGGCTTGCGCCAGTTTCGATCTGTTCAAGAATTACGAAGACCGTGGACAACAATTTAAAAATGCCGTAAAAGAACTTTGATCAATGGAAGCTACCCGCGACATACGACTGACCGATCTGCGCAGCAGCTTTACGACCGATAATCTGCTCAAGAAGACCCGTGGTGATAAAGTGATCTGGGCATTGGTGGTCGTGCTTACACTGGTATCGTTATTGGCCGTGTACAGTGCTACCGGTTCATTGGCCTATAAGAATTATAAGGGTAATACAGAGGTGTATCTCTTTAAACAGGTGGTCTTTATTTTGGGCGGTCTTTTAGTGATCTACTTTGCACATTTGGTCAACTATACCTTTTATTCAAAGGCGGCCCGAATTGTCTTTTTGATCTCGCTACCCTTATTGTTCTACACACTTTTCTTTGGCGTTAAGATGAACGAGGGCAGCCGCTGGATTAAACTGCCTATCATCAACATGACCATGCAGACCTCCGATCTGGCCAAGTTGGCACTGTTTATGTACTTGGCCAGACTGCTCAGTAAGAAGCAAGACCTGATCAAAGATTTCAAGAAAGGATATCTGATGGTCATTTGGCCCGTGCTCTTGACTTGTATGTTGATTGCACCGGCCAATCTCTCGACCGCTTTATTGCTGGGGGCTAGCTGTTTGTTGCTCCTCTTTATTGGTCGGGCCAGTGCCAAGCATTTATTACTGACCGTAGGGTTGGCTATGATCCCGATCGTACTATTGATCGCAACGGCAGTTGTACGACATCATAATGAGAGTGGCGAAGAAGCAGCAGTGGCCAAGGCACCCACTTCGGCCCTTACGGCTCGGGTCGATACCTGGATCAACCGCGTAGAGACCTTTATTTATGGAGGACAAGACAGTGATACCGACGCCTACCAGGTTAACCAGGCCAAGGTAGCCATTTCGAAAGGGGGATTGCTGGGTGTAGGACCGGGCAATAGCACCACGCGCGACTTTTTGCCGCAGGCCTATAACGATTTTATCTATGCGATCATCATAGAAGAGTACGGAATAGTGGGAGGAGGGTTTATGGTGTTCATTTATTTGGTCTTCTTGTTTCGATGCATACGAATATTCAAACGATGCCCATTTGCGTTCGGCGCTTTTTTGGCACTGGGACTCAGTTTTACACTGGTCATACAGGCGCTGGCCAATATGGCGGTAACGGTCAATCTGTTTCCGGTAACCGGGGTAACCCTGCCGCTGGTTAGTATGGGAGGAAGCAGCTTCATCTTTACTTGTCTGGCGATCGGTATTATTCTGAGTGTGGCCAGAAATGTGGAACAGCTCGAGGGTAATGCAGCGGCAACACCGGCTAAAACCGCTGCTGCATGAGCAGCCGGATTCTGATAGCGGGGGGTGGAACAGGGGGACATATTTTTCCTGCACTGGCTATTGCAGGAGCGATCAAGTGTCAAGAGCCTTCGGCCGAGATCTTGTTCGTAGGGGCCAACGGTAAAATGGAGATGGAGAAAGTACCCCAGGCTGGCTACAAGATCGTGGGGTTAACGATAGCGGGGTTTGACAGAAGTTCTTTGACAAAAAATATTGCACTGCCTTTCAAGCTGCTTAAAAGCTTTTGGCAGGTAAGAAATGTATTGCGAAGATTTTCGGCCGATGCGGTGCTGGGAGTAGGAGGGTACTCCAGTTTTCCGGTGCTGCGTTATGCACAGGCCAAAGGCATTCCAACTTTTTTGCATGAGTCCAATGCCTTTGCCGGAAAATCCAATCAGCTCTTGGCCAAGCGGGCAACGCTCATTTTTACCGGGGCCCGGGGTCTCGAAAAATTCTTTCCTGCGCAAAAGATCTGCTTTACCGGTAATCCGATTAGAGATGCAATCGGCCTGGCGTTGCCCGATCGTGAAAAAGCCGTTGCTCATTTTGGATTGTCTGCGCATCGGCCGGTTCTGCTGGTCATGGGAGGGAGTCTGGGCGCACGCTCGATCAACGAGGCGATCGATGACGGAATTGAACAGCTACAACAAGCGGGCATACAGTTGATCTGGCAAACCGGCAAGCCTTATGCGGCGCAGGCAGCAAAGCGTGTTGCAGGTCAACAGGGATGTTTTACGGCCGACTTTATTCAGCAAATAGAGATGGCCTATGCCGCTGCCAACGTAGTTATTGCAAGGGCCGGTGCCATGACCGTTGCTGAGTTGGCCGTGGTCGCTAAGCCAGTCGTGTTTGTGCCTTTTCCGCAGGCGGCCGAAGATCACCAGCGTGTCAATGCCGAACAACTGGTAAGTAAACAAGCTGCCTTGTTGGTCCCCGACGCGGCTACAAAAGAGTCGCTAGTGAATACGGCCGTATCGCTTTGTCTGGATGATCAAAAACAGCGATCGCTTAGCAGTGTCATTGCCACGTTTGCGGTTCGGGATGCGGCCCAGCGGGTAGCGACAGAACTGTTACAAAAATTGAAAGAAAAAAAATGAGAGCAACGATCGATACGACGCTTTTGCAACAGCCCTTTCAACGTCCCGAGGCGCTGCGCGAACTCTGTTTTATCGGAATAGGAGGAATTGGAATGAGTGCATTGGCTCGTTTTTTTCATGAGCAAGGTGTAACGGTGAGTGGTTACGACAAAACACCCACTGCAATAACGCGCTCGCTCGAGACATCGGGTATAGCGGTGCACTATAGCGAAGATCTCAGCGCGCTAGCGCGTTCGGCTGATGCGGTGGTGTATACGCCGGCCATACCCGATACGCATCTCGAGCTGCGATGGTATAGAGAGAATGGATATACAATTTGGAAAAGAAGCGATCTGTTACAACAGATCACAAAAAGTTCTTTGAATGTCTGTATTGCCGGCACCCACGGCAAGACCACTACTTCGACAATGGTGGCGCATTTGTTGCGACACAGTGGATTTGGCGGTAATGCTTTTTTGGGCGGTATCGCTGCTAACTATGGTACTAACCAATGGAGCAGTCCGGTAAATTGTTGTGTGGTCGAGGCCGATGAGTACGACAGAAGTTTTCTAAAACTGTTGCCTCACATTGCCTTGATCAGCGCTATGGATCCCGATCATCTCGATATCTATGGGGATGCGACTTCGATGGAACAGGCCTTTATTGATTTTAGTGCCTTGATGCCTTCTGGCGGATTACTAGTGTACAAGTGGGGGCTGCAACGGGCCGGCGATTTAAAGGGGCCGCAGCAGCTTAGTTATCATGCCCGCAACACGAGTGCCGATTGTTATGCGGTCAATGCTGTTGTATCGCAGGGGGGCTATCGCTTTGATGCGATCATTGACAAAGAAAAGATCGATGATCTTTTTTTACCCATGGGCGGATGGCACAATGTAGAAAATGCGATCGGGGCCATAACCATCGCCAGCGCAGTTTCCTGTAGCCCGCAGGCTATTCGCGAAGCACTGGCTTGTTTTAAGGGAGTGCAACGACGCTTCGAAAAGCTCATTGATACCGACCGATTGGTGTTGATCGACGATTATGCGCATCACCCCGAGGAGTTGTGTGTGCTCATCGAGGGCGTACGCTCGCAGTATCCAAATGCCGTCTGTACGATCTTGTTTCAGCCGCATTTGTACTCGCGTACGCGCGACCTGGCCTTGCCCTTTGCCCGTGCGTTGGCCAAAGCTGATCAAGTGGTGTTATTGCCGCTGTATCCCGCAAGAGAGTTGCCGATAGAAGGGGTAAGCAGCGCGTTGATCGGGTCGGCCATCGAGCACGTGCCGCTCCTCTACCTGCAGAGCGATGCCGTGGTCGATTGGGTCGAACAGGAGTTTCGCCAACAGCGATCGGCGAAACAGCAAGTATTTGTCATAGCGGGGGCCGGTGATATAGACCGGTTACCTGCCGAAATAAAAAAGAGAATTGAATATTAAAAGAACCATACAACGAATTTTATTTTTTGCCTTCTGGATAGGAGTAGGCACCAGTATGATCATGCTGCTGGCGGCTGCCATTCGCGGACGCAATAAAGAACGGTTACGATCGTATACTATCGAGATCAAGGCCGGACCGGGCGGTGCCTTTTTAAAGGAGCAAGATGTGGCCTTACTGTTGCAACGCTCTACCGCTGGTGTAAAAGGAGAATTGTTAGCGCTGTTCAATCTGCGGCAGGTCGAGCAAAAGATCAAGTCGCATATCTGGATCAGAGACGTACAACTCTATTTCGATAACCAAGACATCTTGCATGTGCAGGTGCAAGAGAAAGTTCCGTTGGCCAGGTTGTTTACGATTAGTGGCGCATCGCGATATCTGGATGAGCAAGGCGACGTAATGCCCTTATCGCTAAATAAGACCATCAAGGTACCCGTCTTTACAGGGCTTTCCGATTCGGTGCTCTCAAAAAAACCTGATTCGCTCCTGTTGCAACAAGTATTTACGATGGCGCAACTGCTGGCACGCGATTCTTTTTGGACCTCGCAGGTAGCGCAGATCGATTATACGCCCGCACAACAGTGGGAGTTGATACCGGTGGTGGGAGATCATATCGTAAAACTGGGCAGCCTTACCGATATAGAAGCAAAATTGCGAAGACTGCTTATTTTTTATCAGCAAGTGCTAAGCAAAACAGGGTTAAGTCGCTATCGCATGATCGATGTGCGTTTTGCGGGTCAGGTCGTAGCGGGTAGTATGAGCGGTGCACGCGTAGACTCCTTGCAGTTAAGGCGGAGTGTCGAGAAGTTATTACGCGATGCTACCGAAGCGGAGAACGACACGATGGTGCGCATATTGCCCAAGCCGTTGCAACCCTTATTGCCCGACGAGCCGAACCCTTCGCTCGACGAACTAAAGAAAGTGTTACCGGGCGCTGCTCCGATCGATACCAATCAATCTATTCAATACAAACAAAAAAAATCAACTAACAACAACTAAAACCCTTGTCATGAACAACGAAAACCCCATCATTGTCGGTCTGGACATTGGAACGACGAAAATCGCTGTGATCGCCGGAAGAAAGAACGAGTTCGGTAAACTCGAGATCCTTGGTTTCGGCAAAGCCAACTCGAATGGTGTCAAGCACGGTCAAGTGCTTAACATCGACGAGACCATCAAAGCCATTCGCACTGCCCTTGATAATTGTTTTGCATCGAATCCTAACCTCGATATTAGTGAGGTGTATGTAGGAATTGCCGGGCATCACATTAAAAGTCTGCAAACGCGGGGCGATATGGTTCGCCAGCGCACCGACGAAGAGGTAGCTCAGCACGAGATCGACAAGCTGGTCGATGATCAGCGCAAGACCTATATTCCCGCCGGTGATCAGATCATCGATGTAATTCCACAGGAGTTTACGGTCGACAACATTCCTAATATCGCTAATCCCATTGGATATGGCGGTGTTAAGATCGGGGCCAACTTTCATATTATTACCGGCGATAAAAATGCCATTCGTAATATTAACCGCAGCGTAGAGAAAGCCGGATTAACGACCAAGGACCTGGTGTTGCAGCCGCTGGCCTCTTCGGCCGCTGTAATGGGGCAAGAAGATCTGGAAGCCGGTGTTGCCATTGTGGATATCGGCGGAGGTACTACCGACCTCGCTGTTTTTAACGAGGGGATCCTAAAGCATACGGCCGTTATTCCCTTTGCCGGAGAAAATATTACCAATGATATCAAATCTGGACTGGGTGTGTTAAAGACACAGGCCGAGCAAATGAAGGTGCAATTTGGAAGTGCCCTTGCCAACGAAGCCAAGGCGAATGCCTATATAACCATACCCGGTTTGCGTGGTATGCCTGCCAAAGAGATCAGCGTAAAAAATCTGGCCAACATCATCCAAGCCCGCATGAGCGAGATCATGGATTTTGTAACCTATCATTTAAAACAAGTAGGGTTAGATAATAAGGCGCTCAACGGTGGTATTATTCTCACGGGAGGAGGCTCACAGCTCAAGCACTTGATTCAACTCACGGAGTATGTGACCGGACTCAATGCCCGTATTGGTTTTCCGAACGAGCATCTTGCGGCAGGGCATATCGAAGAACTTTCTAAGCCCACGTACTCTACCTGCATTGGCCTTATCCTTAAAGGATACGATGATTATGAACATAACCGCAAGGATTTTGAAAAGGGCTATCGTTCGGTACAGGTTCCCGATGCACTGCGTCGTGGCCAGCAGATTGAAACACCCGAAACGATCGCAGCCGAAGGTGTAAGCGAAGATCAGATGAGACATCGTCGTAACCTGACCGGATTCTGGAGCAAGTTCAAAGACCGGATTATCGATCTGTTCAAAGAAGAAGAAGACAAACACCTTGGATAAAAAACTAACTAACCCATTCGCAACCATTCCAAAACCCAACGCTCATGATTCATTTTGATCTGCCCACCGAAAAGTCTTCCATCCTAAAAGTTATTGGAGTAGGAGGAGGCGGAAGTAACGCAGTCAACTACATGTTCAATCAGCAAATTGAAGGCGTCAACTTCGTTATTTGTAATACCGATGCGCAAGCACTTGCCGCCAGTGGCATTCCCCATCGTGTACAATTGGGGCCACTCTTAACGCAGGGGCTGGGGGCCGGTGCTAATCCCGAGATCGGCAGACAGGCCACAGAGGAGTCGCTCGAAGAGATCAGAAAGATCCTCGAGGTCAATACCAAAATGGCCTTTATTACCGCCGGTATGGGTGGTGGTACCGGTACCGGAGGCGCCCCTATTATTGCCAAGATCTGTAAAGATCTGGGTATTCTGACCGTGGGGATCGTGACCACACCGTTCGCGTACGAAGGCAAGAAAAGGTTACAGCAGGCCGAAGAGGGAATTCTTCAGCTTCGTCAACATGTAGACACCTTGTTGGTAATCAGTAACGACAAGCTGCGTCATCAATTCGGTAATTTAAAAATGCGTGAGGCCTTTGAGAAAGCCGATAATGTACTGGCTACAGCGGCCCGTTGTATAACGGATGTGATCAACAGCACCGGACAGATCAATGTAGACTTTGCCGATGTGTGTACTGTGATGCGCAATGGCGGTCGCGCTATTTTAGGGCACGCCGAAGTAGCGGGTACGCATCGAGCTCAGTTGGCTATCGAAGAGGCGTTGAATTCTCCGCTGCTTAACGATAATGAGATTAAAGGAGCCAAGTGGATTTTGATCAATATTAATTCGGCCCGCGGAGAACATGAGTTTACCATGGACGAAGTAGAAGTAATTCAGCAGTATCTTATTACCAAAGCCGGAGAAAATACCGACGTGATTCTTGGTATGGGTTATGATGATCTATTGGGCGATAAACTAGGCATTACCCTAATTGCAACCGGTTTTGAGCATAAGGATGTTGCCGGCACAACACCGTATAAAAAAGCAGCTCCCGAAGAAGAGAAGATCATTATGGTGCTGGGTCAGCAAACGGATGTTCCTGCCGTAGCAGTGGTCGAAGAAGCGCCGGTTGCACCTGTACCGATCGATCCGATGATGCCTCGCTTGATAGAAGAGCCAATCAGTGAGCCTGTTGCTGAAACCAACGTAGTCTCTGCTGAAGAGACTGTTATTCATTTTGAGTTGGCGGCTGATACAGTAACCAATAAGGCAGCGATCCTTGAAACCGATGCCAGCTATCTGGCTGCGGCCACACCCAATGTTGCGGGTCCTGCCGCAGGGGGTTATTTGACTCGTCCTGCCAATATTTATGCAGAGCCGCCGACTCCTGTTGTACAAGCCACGCCTGCACCTATACTAGTACCTGTCGAAGAAAAGCTAGCGCCTGTAGCACCGATTCCAGAAGAACCTGTTGCTGTTTCTATACCTGTTACTCCCGAACCTGTCGAGCCCGAAGAGCTACAAATGCAACTGATCGAAAAAGAAGAGACACCCGCACCCAGTACACCGCTACTCTACGAGATTCATACGGCCACCCCTGCTCCAAGAGAAGAGGGCATCAGCATCGAAGACTCCCTAGAGCAGCAACGGCGCGCTGCCGACCGCTTGCAAAAGTTGCGAAACCTTAGCTACAATGTTAATGCGGCCGATCCTAATAACGAGTTCGAGACCGTACCGGCTTATGTGCGACGCAATATGGAATTGTACAACAGCGCTTCGCAGATCGAGAATTTCTATAGCAGTTACGAAGTAAAAGACGATCCCTCGAAGCAAGGGCCGATCAGTACGCTCAACACGTTTCTCGACGGTAAGAAGCCCGATTAATGCATTCTCTGCCTGGCAGAGAAAGACCGATGATGTGTTTTAGTTGTTCCTCCCGGCCTTGGTCGGGAGGTTTTTTATACGAAGAACCAAAAGAGATTAGTGGACTTTGCTTTGTAAACAATTCGTACAGGACGTTGTTATCTTAGCGCCATGAGCCGCGAAAAAACGATCTTGATTACTGGCGCTACAGGAATGGTAGGTACGGCCTTGGTACCGGTCTTGCTGCAAAAAGGGTATCATCTGATTTTATTGACGCGTAACCCGGCTAGTCCAGCGCTTGCCTATGCCCATCACCCGGCTGTGCAACACGCCTATTGGAATCCCGAGCAGGGCCTACTCGATACAGCGATCGTTACAGCAGCCGATCACATCGTGCATTTGGCCGGCGCCAATGTTGCCGAGAAGCGATGGACCGAGGCCCGAAAAAAATTAATCTGTGCTAGTCGCGTGCAATCCGGCCGCTTATTGGTCGAGGCTCTTCAAAAGACTGCGCATCGACCTTCTACCTTTATAGGGGCATCGGCCATTGGATGGTATGGTGCCGATGTAAAAGAAAATCCGGTTCCATTTACCGAAGAGGTTCCGCATGATCCCTCTTTTTTAGGCGAGACCTGTTACGAATGGGAAAATAGTACCGCAGCGATAGAGACGATGGGTATTCGTCGCGTACTCTTGCGTATTGGCATCGTACTGAGTCGTGCGGGTGGGGCGCTACCCGAATTTGAGAAGCCTCTTCGAATGGGGATTGCGCCGCTGCTGGGATCCGGAAAGCAGATCATTAGCTGGATTCAATTGCAAGATCTGGTTTCGATGATCCTTTTTTCGATCGAACAACCCCAACTGAAAGGCGTCTATAATGCGGTAGCACCTGCGCCGGTCTCTCAGCGTTTTTTGATGCAACAACTGGCAAAGCAGCGAAACCAGTTTTACATTCCGGTCTATGTGCCCGCTTTTTTTCTTAAGGTACTACTTGGCGAAATGAGCATCGAGGTCTTGAAAAGCACAACGGTAAGTGCAGCCAAGATTCAGCAACAGGGTTTTGATTTTCGCTACGCTACGCTAGACAAAGCATTGCCCGTTTGTTAATTGCGAATGGGCTTACCCGAGGTGAGCACGCTTTGAATTCTCTCGAGCGATTTTTTTTCTCCGCATAGCGAGAGAAAGGCTTCTCTTTCTAAGTCGAGCAAATACTGTTCCGACACTTGTGTTCTTTCGCTTAGATCACCCCCACACATTACAAAGGCCAGTTTTTTTGCGATCAAGGCATCGTGCAACGAAGCATAACCTGCTGTTTGCATAGCATGAATACCTGTGTAGAGAACGCCCAATCCGGCTCTTCCTAAAACCTGGATATCTTTTCTTTCTACTGGGCGGTTATACCCCGCTTGTTGCAGCGCCAGTACAGATCGTTTGGCGGCTGCCAGTCTACGATTGCTGTTGTAGATGATCTCATCGGTACCCTTTCGATAAATTCCCATGGCAAAGGCTTCGGCTGCCGAGGTGGCCACCTTGGCGGTGGCAATCGACATAAAGCGATGCTTTAACGTATTGGTATCGGGCTCATCGGGGTGCATTTCGTCGGCGGCTCGAAGCGCGAATTCTTTGGTTCCACCTCCACCGGGAATAAGTCCGACACCCAACTCTACCAGTCCGGTATAGGTTTCGGCCGCGGCGCAGCATTTATCGGCATGAAGCGTCAGCTCGCAACCTCCTCCCAATGTTAATCCATGGGGTGCTACGACCACCGGCACCGATGAGTAGCGAGCGCGCATGGTCGTTTGCTGAAACATTCGAATGGCCAGATCCAATTCGTCATACTCTTGCTCAATGGCCATCATAAAGATCATGCCTACATTGGCACCGGCCGAAAAGTTGGCTCCCTCATTACCGATCACCAGCCCTCGAAAGGATTGTTCCGCTTTTTCTATGGCCGTTTGTATGCCACTCAATACATCACCGCCAATACTTCCCATTTTCGTTTGCCATTGCAAGCCCAAGACCTCGTCGCCCAGATCGTACAGTTTGCAAGAACTGTTTTTCCAAACCAGTTTTTCTTTTTGATGACTCATTACCAAAAAATCGGCAGCCCCGGGCAAGGGTTTGTATTGTCCGGTAGCGGGTTCGTAGCAGAAACGAATTCCTTTTTCGGTCTTATAAAATTGAGTATGTCCGTTGGCGATCATGTCCTTGACCCATCGGGCAGCGGGAATACCGGCTTTTTCCATTTCGCTGACCATAGCGGGCACCCCGAGTACATCCCAGGCTTCGAAGGCGCCCATCTCCCAACCAAAACCAGCCATCATCGCATCATCTACGCGGTATAACTCATCGCTGATCTCGGGAATGCGATGCGAGATATACGAGAAGATGCGGTAATGCAGCAGGCGGTAAAATTCTCCGGCTTTGTCCTTTCCTTTTAGCAGCGCGATCAATCGGGTCGACAGGTCTTCGATAGGCTTGGCGGTCTCGAGGGTAACGAAAGAGGCTTTCTTGCGAGGGTGATACGTGAGTGTTTCCAGATCGAGGGTCAGGATCTCTTTTTTGCCGGCCTCATTTTTTGTCTTCTTAAAAAATCCTTGTCCGGTCTTGTCGCCCAGCCAATTATTATCGACCATTTTTTGCAACCAATCCGGTATGGCAAACAAGGCATGCGCCTCGTCGTTTGGGCAATTGGCGGCAACGCCACCGGCCACTTTGACCATCGTATCGATGCCAACTACGTCGGCCGTGCGAAAAGTGGCCGACTTGGGTCTTCCAATAATGGGTCCGGTAAGAGCATCGATCTCATCGATGCTTAATTGCAATTGCTGTTTTAAATGCATGATGGCCATGATGCCAAATACGCCGATGCGATTGGCAATAAAAGCCGGCGTGTCTTTGCAGGTTACGGTCGTCTTGCCCAGATGCAGATCGCCATAGTGCATTAGAAAATCAACCAGGGCCGGATCGGTATCATCGGTTGGGATAATCTCGAGTAGTTTTAAATAACGAGGGGGATTAAAGAAATGCGTACCACAAAAATGTTTACGAAAATCTTCACTCCATCCGGCCGCCATCATGGCAATGGGAATACCCGAGGTGTTAGAGCTGATGATCGTACCCGGCCTTCTGTATTGCTCTACTTTTTCAAAAAGTTGTTGTTTAATGTCGAGTCGTTCCACGACCACTTCTATGATCCAGTCACAGGTATTCAGTTCGCGTAAGTTGTCTTCGAAATTGCCGGTACTTATTCTTTTGACCACCTCTTTATCATACACAGGAGAGGGGTTGCTCTTAAGCGCTGCTTGCAACGCTTCGTTAACGATGCGGTTGCGGGCCGCCGCTCCGTCGGCAACCGTACTACCGGCAGGAACGATATCGAGCAATAAGACATGAAGACCCACTCCTGCAAAATGGCAAGCAATGCGAGAGCCCATGACACCACTGCCCAATACGGCCACGTTGCGAATATTTCTGTTCATAGCAAATAGTTAGTTATGCAACTAATTTACATCCACTAAATTAAGTAAGGGGGGTTGAAATTCGAAACCAAAAACTCAGCTTATCGTAGCGCCGGGGTCGATGGGTTGCGAGGGCTGAATAAAATGTAGCTTACCCGCTTTATCTTCTGCCATCAGGATCATACCATTGCTTTCGATGCCTTTCATTTTGCGGGGGGCCAGGTTGGTGACCACGGTAACGGATTGACCGATCAGGGTTTCGGGGGCATAGTGCAGGGCGATTCCGCTTACGATGGTACGGGTTTCGGTGCCCAGGTCTACTTGCAGGCAGAGCAATTTATCGGCCTTTTCTACTTTTTGCGCGGCACGAATAATGCCTGTCTTTAGCGCTAGTTTGGCAAAGTCGTCGTACTGAATGGTGGCTTTGGCAGGAACATCAGGATGTTGTTCTTGCGAAGTTGATCCGGCATCGGGCGTAGACATAGGGTGTTGCTTTAGCTTTTCTAATTGAGCCGTTATTTCTTGATCTTCTATTTTTCTAAATAATAATTGCGGGCCGCGTAGCGTATAACCTGTTTTGAGCAGATCGATCCTGCCGGCATTTTCCCATTGTAACATCATTTCGACCACCTTCATCTGGTAGAGCAATGTACGTGCCGTATGGGGCATAAAGGGATTGATCAAGATAGAGAGGTTCGCCGTAAGCTGTAAACAAAGATGAAGACAGTTGTCGATACGAGCCTGCGCACTGGCATCTTGGTCGATCTGTTTGGCCAACATCCAGGGTTCTTTCTTCTGCATGTATTGATTTCCCTTTCGGGATAGATCGATGATCTGAAAGAGCGCCTCCCGAAAAGCATAGCGTTCTAGTAGCTCTTCGACAACAACGGGCGTTTTTCGTATGGCCGTGAGCAATTCCTCGTCGGCGGCATCTTGATAAGCGGGGGTAAAGGCAGGCACCTTGCCGTTGCAGAGTTTATGCATTAGCACCCAGGTACGATTTACGAAATTACCAAACACCGCTACCAGCTCGCTGTTGACGGCTTCTTGAAAACCCTTCCAGGTAAACTCACTATCCTTAGTCTCGGGAGCAATTTGCGTAAGATAATAGCGTAGCATATCCACGCATTGGGGTCCCCCGTTAGCAGGTTTTACAAAATCGGTAATGTAATCGCGCATATCGAGTTTCCAGTTGCGACTGGTGCTCATCTTGTCTCCTTCGAGGTTCAAGAACTCATTGGCAGGTACATTCTCTGGTAAAATATAACCATGCAATTTTAGCATCACCGGAAAGATGATGCAATGAAAAACAATATTGTCCTTACCTATAAAATGAACCAGCTTGGTATGCTTGTCTTGCCAATAGGGCTCCCAATCCTTTCCATTATCGAGGGCCCATTGTTTGGTAGCGCTGATATATCCGATGGGGGCATCGAACCAAACATAGAGCACCTTTTTATCGGCGCCTTTAATGCGATCGGGTAGCGATACGCCCCAGTCCAAGTCGCGGGTAACGGCTCTGGGCTGCAGGCCGCCCTCGATCCATCCTTTGCATTGACCGACCACTGATGCGCGCCAATCCTTTTGATGTTGTTTCAAGATCCATTCTTGCAAGAACGATTCGTGTCTATTCAGGGGCAAGTACCAATGGGTGGTCTTTTTTTTGACCGGCGCTTTTCCGCTCAGGGTACTGAGCGGGTCAATCAATTCTTCGGGGCTCAACGATCGACCACAGGTCTCGCACTGATCTCCAAAGGCCCGATCGCTTCGACAGGCCGGGCATATACCTTTTATATAACGATCGGCTAAAAAACTTTGCGCTTCTTCGTCAAAGAATTGTTCGGTCTCTTTGGTCTCGAGGGCGCCTTGTTTTTCGAGGGTGTCAAAAAAATCTGCTGCCGTTTTATGGTGAAGGGGGGCGCTGGTCCGGTGATAGATGTCAAAGCTGATCGAAAGGTCTGCGAAATCCTCTTTAATGGCTTGGTGATATTTGTCGATGATCGCCTGCGCGGTAGTTCCCTCTTTTTTGGCCTGAATAGGAATGGCCGTGCCGTGCTCGTCACTACCGCATACGAATACCACATCGCGTTGTTGCGCGCGCAGGTAACGCACATAAATATCGGCGGGTATGTAGGCGCCGGCCAAATGCCCTACATGCTTGCGTCCATTGGCATAGGGCAGGGCGGCGGTAATCAGGTATCGTTGGGGTGCCGTCATGTTGCTTGCAAAAATACCGTAATCGAACCTTGCCCCAAAATGAGATGCGCGTATTACCTTTATTCTTTCTAATAAGCACGCAATGATACAACCTCCCTATCTGCAACCTGGTGATACCATCGCACTCGTGTGTCCGGCCGGCTATATGCCCGCCGAAAAAGTACAGACCTGTGTCAAGGTGCTGGGCGAATGGGGATACCGCGTAGTGATCGGCTCTACCGTGGGAGGACATTCTGCTACCTATTTTTCGGGTACCGATCAAGAGAGGCTTACCGACTTGCAGCGTATGCTCGACGATCGTACTGTTAAGGCCATTTTGTGCGCGCGCGGAGGCTATGGTACCGGCAGACTAATCGAGCATATCGACTTTTCTGTCTTTGCCGATCAACCGAAGTGGATCATTGGTTTCTCTGATATTACCATCTTGCATGCTCATGTGCATCGGCATTATGACGTTTGTACGCTGCATGCTCCTATGGCTGCTGCTTTTAATGAGAGGGGCTGGCAGCTTGATTATGTGCGGTCGCTCCAAGAGGTGTTGCAAGGCATCAGTTCGGTTTGTAGCGGACCCGAACATCCCTTTAATCGGTTGGGCAAGGCCCGAGGCACACTGGTAGGAGGCAATCTGGCCTTGCTGGCCCATATTATCGGCACCTCCTCTGACCTTGATACCACCAATAAGATCCTTTTTATAGAGGATGTGGGTGAGCAGCTCTATAGTATTGACCGAATGATGTGCCAGCTTCGGCGAAGCGGTAAGCTCGACAGGCTGGCAGCACTGGTGGTCGGTGGATTCTCTGATTGCAAAGACACCGAGCGGCCTTTTGGTAAAACGGCCTACGAGATAATTGCATCGTGGGTTAGTGGCACCCACTATCCGGTTTGTTTTGATTTTCCGGTAAGCCATACCGAGCGTAACATGACCCTTAAGCACGGAGCCGAGTACGAACTAAAGGTGGATGCCACCGGGTCTTTACTAGCCGAGTGGTAACTTGAACTTCGTTTGCTGTATTCGGTCTTTGCCATTTCTAATGCCTGCCGATCGGCGGCGATCAGTGCCCTAATGTCTGCGAGAGCCAATCCGTTGTTTTCGAAAAGCGATATAGGTCATTATGTGAGCCTCCCTCTACCACGACCAGCCGGTCTTGTGGCTTGAACAGTTTTGCTAATTTTTGAGATTGCGAAAACGCGACGATACCATCTTGGGTGCCATGCAGCAAAGTAACGGGTGCCGCCACCCGTGGCAAGTACCGATAGGTGGGCAGTTGGTAGCGAAGCAGCAGGGCCATTGGATAGATGGGCATAAAACGGTGCAGCACTTCCGGAAAACTATAATAAGGGGTCTCTAAGATCAACGTCTTGCAGTCGCGACGAGCGGCCAGCTCGGTGGCAATTCCTGTTCCGATACTTTTTCCATAGATAATCAAGCTATCGGCTGCATAGCGTTTACGCGCCATTTGGTAGGTAAGGGTAGCCCAATCATAAAGTTTTTCTTCGCTAATCGCTCCCTTGCTTTTGCCATATCCGGGATAATCGGGCATCAGCACCTCGTAGCCATATTGTGTAAAGTAAGGAACGAATTTTTCGTACCATCCAATGTTTTGTCGGTTACCATGAAAATACAAGACCAGTCCCTTGGTCGCACCGCTGTCGGGGCGATACAATACGGCGTGCAGGGTATCTTTTGTATTAATGGGGACGGTGATCTCGCGGTGTAACAGTTCGGTAGAAAATTGATAAGCGGGGGGCAGTACCCGCGAGCGAAAGAGTAGGGACTCCTGAAAAAAATACAGCAAGATGGCACCGATCAGGTAGACCAGCAAGAACAGGCTGATCATTTTCTTGGTGCGTGCATGGCGAAGTATCGATAGCAGTGAGGTCATTCGTATTTTAAGATATCACGAATAAAATTATGGTACTCATCGAACGAAGGGAGGTTATTGTGTCCTCCACCCTCTATTCTGATTAGCGTACACTTGCGCGGATTGATCTTTTGTAGTTTCTCGCTGTGTTTAATGGGGATCAGCCGGTCGCGGGTACCGTGAATAATATAGGTGTGACACTTGACCAGCGGCAGCCACTGGTCTGAGCGCAGGTGGTAGCGAAGTACCAGCGTAACCGGAAGGATGGGTAAGAAACGTTCGATTACTTTTTTAAAATTAAAGTAGGGGGCATCCAGTAGTAGATAGCGCGGATGGTTGTCTGAGGCCAGTTTGGTGGCAAAGCCGCTGCCAAGGCTTCTTCCATAGATGATCAGGTGGTCTTCGCGATAGGTCTCTAGCAACCGGTCGTATACGAACTGCATATCACCCAGCATTTCTTTTTCGCTTCTTTTGCCTGTGCTTTTTCCAAAACCGCGATAGTCGACCAATACCACATCGTAGTCGTAGCGATAAAAATCTTTAGCGTAGCGGGCCCATCCTTTGATGCTTCGGGTATTGCCATGAAAGTATAGAATGAGTCCTTTGGGTTGTTCTCTGTAAAAGTGTAGCCCGTTGATGCGCACGCCGGGGGCCACATCAAAAAAATATTCTTTAAAGGGTGCGGTATACTGAAATTGAAAGTCGGCAGCGAGTTTTTCGGGTCTAAAAATAAAACGCTCTTGCAGCAGGTAAGCCAAGGCCGATAGCAAGAGTAGCGAGCCAAGTATGTACCAAAGTAAGGGGGGCACCGCCATTAGTTTTCGATTCGACGCAACGAAAGGTTCGTAACGGGCGCCACAATAAGCGGAAATTTCTCGACCGTTACATTCGAAAGGTCCAATCCAAATCCTTTTTCTTCGGATAGACTATGGTCTTTGATCCAGAAATAAAACTTCATAATGACCCGTTCGTAGAAGGGGAGTTCGTTGTCTTGGCTCAGGTATTTTTCCATCACCATAAACTGAACGTCGCCGACCATTTGGGCATTCGATGCGCTTTCGTAACGGCTAAAGATGTTCACTTCTTTGTTGGTGACCAATTCTTCTACCACTTTTCTGAACATCAGGTTTACGCGGGGCTCTACCCTAAATCCTAAACGAAAATCGATTCGAATAATATCATTGGGTATAATATGGTCTACCTTGTATTCGCAGGTATAGGGATTGTCGACGGTATCGATATGCACGAACCAATAGATATCGGCCCGCTTGGGTTTTTTGTTCAAGATAGAGTAGACGATCTTGTGCTCGATCTCGCGGGGATTATTGGCGCTGGTCAGGTAGACCAAGTGCGTGGCGTATTTGGGTACGGAGCGATCGCTGCTGAGCTCCTGGATCTTGGGAATGTAGTGTTCTAACCTTATGAACTCAACATATCGGTTCTTGATCTTGCGGGCCCGGTACCACACATACATGACCGTAAATACCAGTAGTCCTATAATGAGTGTTATGTATCCTCCGTGCGTAAACTTGACCATTAGCGCCACCAGGTAGCTGATCTCTACTAGTAAATAGCCGGCCAAGAATAAATAGATCCAAAGCGATTTGATCCGGTGCAAGACCAGGTAGTTCGCAAATAAAATGGTCGTGGCCAGCATGGTCACAATAATGGCCAGTCCGTAGGCAGCCTCCATATTGGCCGACTTTCTAAAGTAGAGTACCACACCAACGCAACCCAAAAACATAAGCAAGTTGATGGTGGGTACAAAAAGTTGTCCTTTCTCTTCGGATGGATACCGAATACGCAATTTGGGCCAAAGATTCAACCGCATGGCCTCACTGACCAGTGTAAAGGCGCCCGATACCATGGCCTGGCTGGCAATGATGGCAGCCGAGGTGGCAATGGCTACACCGGGTATAATAAACCACTGGGGCATCAGGTCATAAAACGCATTGATGCGAAGCTGACTTCTGAGTGCTGCGGTAATGGGTTGTTGTAATTCTGGCAAGGTCATCCACTGTCCATTAATCAGGTAGGGTTGGGCCAGTAGCGAAGCCCCTTGTCCAAAATAATGGATCAGCAAACAAAGTTTTACGTAGGTCCAGGTTAGACGAATATTTTTTCGTCCGCAGTGCCCCAGGTCGCTATAGAGCGCCTCTGCCCCCGTGGTACAAAGAAAGACCGCACCCAGCAGCCAGAATCCGCCGGGGTAGGTTCGCAAAAATTCAATCGCGTAATGCGGATTAATGGCCCTGAAAATAGACAGATCATCAAACACATGAATACCCCCCAGCACCAGCAGCATACTGAACCAAACGAACATGACCGGCCCAAAGAATTGTCCGATCGAGGCAGTCCCGAATTGCTGTAAAAAAAAGAATAAGGCCAAAATAGAAAGCACGATAATAACGACCGTGTTACTCCCTTCTCTAATGCCCAGCGAGGGTAATTCCTTTAATCCCTCTACGGCCGACGTAATGGAGATCGGCGGCGTAATAATGCCATCGGCCAGCAGTGACGCACCTCCGACCATGGCCGGTAATACCAGCCATTTTCTTCTTCTCCTGACCAGCGCATAGAGCGCGAACGTTCCTCCTTCTCCGCGGTTATCGGCCCTGAGCACCATCAACACATATTTTAACGTGGTCTGCAGCGTAAGGGTCCATATGATGCACGACAGCGTTCCGAGGATCAGCTCTTCGGTAATGATGCGATTGTCGATAATAGCGTTGTAAACGTAGAGGGGAGAGGTACCAATGTCGCCGTAAATTATACCCAGGGCAATCAGTAATCCGGCGCCTGTTACCTTGGTGGTCGAAACTTTCACCTAACAAAGGTATAGGCAAAAATGTTAAATTTTAGTTCGTTGCCGAAGGTCTGTAAACCGAACAAGCGTTTTTACGTTTATTGGGTACCTTTACACCTATGCGTGGCCCGCTTTTGATCATTTTGTCTATTCTGTTGCTGGGGCAGTCCCCGGTAAGCCTGAACGCGCAGCGAATCGTCTACTCCGATCCCGAAAAAGAAGATACCCGAAGGCTCAATTACGAGATTATTGGCAGGGTGGGCGGTAATTTTTTGATCTTTAAGAACAATCGGTTTCGCAGTTGGATCTCGGTGCTCGACGAAGAGATGCAGCCGCTGGGCAAAGAAGAAATGGGCTACCTGCCTGCCAATGATAAGACCATCAACGTAGACTTTTTTCCCTACGGAACACATGCCTGGATGATCTACCAGTACCAGCGTCGTAATGTGGTCTATTGTATGGCGGCTCAACTAGATGGCAATGGCAAACGTATGGGCGAGTTGCTAGAACTCGATACGACCCATCTTAATTTTTCGTCCGACAATAAGCTCTATGCGGTGGTCAGCAGCGAAGATAAAAAGCGGATCGCCCTCTTCAAGATCAATACCCGCGATCGTGACCTGTACCGAATGACCAAGATGCTATTCAACGAAAAGCTGGTGCCGATGGGGCGAACCGACGTGCAGATCCCTATGTCGGACCGGGGCGATCAATTGGGAGATTTTGCCCTCGATAACCAGGGAGACCTGTTATTCAGTCGGTTCTTGCGAGGCAACAACGAAGGGATCACCAAGGCCTCCTTGCTCCTGCTGCCGGCTACCCAGGCATTGCTAAAAGAAATGCCGCTGCCTGTAGCGGAGAATGGTCCTTTTTTGGACGAGATCAAGATCAAGATCGATAATTTCAATCAACGTTATCTCTTGACCTCGCTATACAGCAACGAAAAGAGAGCCGGTATAGACGGCTGTTTCTTTTATGTATGGGATAAAAAGACCGGGCAACCCCTGGTCAGTTTGCTACATGAATTTTCTGATGAACTCCGGCAAGAGGCCAAGGGAAATGCCACGACCCGCACTGCGTTCAATGATTTTTTTATTCGCCAGCTTATTATTAAGAAGGATGGTGGTTTTATAGTGGGCAGTGAGGCGTATTATACCACTTCCAGAGCCAATAACTGGAACCGGTACGACTACATTTATGGATCCCCTCTCTATGGGTTCAATAATCCCATGTTCGGATTCAATAACTTCTATTACAGCTCTCCATATTTCAATCGCTACTGGTGGGGAATGCCCGGAGGGCGCACCAATACGGCGGTCCGCTATCATGCCGATAACATTATGGTCCAGTCCTTCGATGCAAAAGGACAGCTAGAGTGGAGTCGGGTAATTGCAAAATCGCAGTTCGATGACGAGGTCGATGACCTGCTCTCGTTTTCGTTGATGGTGCTGGGAGGGGAGTTGCATTTGCTCTATAACCAGCAAGACCGCCGCGACAAGCTGCTCAATGATTTTATGGTCAATCCAGCCGGCGAGCTCACCCGAAACACCGATCTCAAGAATCTCGAAAAAGGACATCAGTTCATGCCTATGCGCGGAAAACAGGTCAGTGCCCGTCAGCTGATCATCCCAACCGTTTATCGTAGTTATATTTGCTTTGCCAAGCTAGAGTATAACTAAATTGTCTACCTGTTTTGATCGCCGTTTTTCTTAAGAGAAGTCCCCTCAACGTGTTGCTGTTGTTGATTTTTACGGCAGTGGTCAAAATTCCTTTGCTGTTAACGCCACGTATGCCCGAGCAAAGCGTAGCGGATGGCACGGTTTACCTGGCTTTACTCGATGGGTTGCAGCGGTCGGGAGTAGGAACCCCTCTGTTTTATTCCGTGCTGTCTCTTAGTATGCTATTTGCCCATGCGTTGTTACTAAATTTTTTCTTTAGCCAGCAAAAAATGCTTCAACACGGAACCGATCTACCGGGTATGAGCTATTTGCTGCTTACGTCCTTGTTTCCGCAGTGGAGTTATTGGAGCGCTCCGTTGCTGATGAATGGGATCGTACTCTATATGTTGTTTCTGCTCTTTAGACTGTACAACCGCTCCGATGTAGGTGCGGCGCTCTTTAATATGGGTGTCTTGCTTGGCGCTTCTTATTTTTTATATAAACCCTTCTTTTTGCTAGTGCTTTGGGTGTTGCCGGCCATTGCTTTTATGCGCCCATTTAGACTCCAAGACTGGATGTTGACCTTGCTGGGCCTGATTACCCCTTTTTATTTTTATGGGGTGTGGCTTTTTTTAACCGATCAATGGCAGGGGCAGTCTTTGCTTAGCATTGCCGCTTGGAAGCTACCCGATATCGAGGCCATTGCTTTTTGGAAAGCGGGGGCCTTGTTGTTATTGTTATTGCCGCTGCTGGCCGGACTCTATTACGTGCAAAACAACACCCGAAAAATGCTCATTCAGGTTAGAAGGGGATGGTCGGTTTTGTTCTTGTTACTGCTGTCGACAGCCGCCCTGGCCCTGTTTCAGGCAGAGACCCAAACGGGGTGGATGCTGTTGCTAATTCCGCTGCTGTTTTATCATAGCTGTTTTTACGCGCTTTCTACATTCAGGGTGGTTCCACTGTTGGTTTTTTGGCTCACTTTCTTTTATATCCTGGCCGGTCAGTTCTCTGGCTCCGGCTGGAAAATCTAAGTGAGCGCCTCCCCCACATTAGTTATCTTTGCCTCCTTAATTGCTGCGACCATGAAATTTGGTATTGTCGTTTTTCCCGGATCCAATTGCGACCAGGATATGGCGGACGCCCTGCACAACGATCTGAAACAAGAGGTGCGCATGCTCTGGCACAAAGACCGAGACCTGCATGATTTTAATACGCAGGATTGTATCGTACTGCCCGGCGGATTTTCGTACGGTGATTATCTACGCTGTGGCGCCATTGCCCGATTTAGCCCCATGATGCAATCGGTGATCGAATTTGCGAACCGGGGAGGGAAAGTATTCGGTGTATGCAACGGGTTTCAGATCTTGTGCGAATCGCAATTGTTGCCCGGAGCGTTACTGCGCAATGCGCAACAGCAATTCGTCTGTAGCAATACGCATATCTGCGATCCGGCTGGTCGGGTCTATACAATTCCCGTTGCACACGGCGAAGGTCGCTACCACGGCTCCGAAGCCCTGCTCGATCAACTCGAGGCCAATAACCAGATCTTGTTTCGCTACTGCGAGCTCGATGGGCGTATAACCGAAAGCGCTTGCCCTAATGGATCGAGCCGCAACATTGCCGGCATCTGCAATGCCAGCCGTACTGTTTTTGGAATGATGCCTCACCCCGAAAGGGCCTGCTCGGTTGCACTGGGCAATACCGATGGAAGAGCTATTATTAAAGAGCTGTTGATCGATGCGGTTCTACAACCCGCTGGTTAATGTAAATCGGATGTTATGAGAAGATCTTTGTTTGTTTTTATTCTGATCATCACGGCCGCTGTCTCGCGGGCGCAGCTGCAACCGGTGGTATGGACCTACGGGGCCAAAAAAACCGCCGACCGTACCTACGAAGTAGAGATCAAGGCCACCATAAAGGAAGGATGGCATCTTTTTTCGCAAACACAACCTGCCGATGCCATTGCCATTCCCACTGCATTTGCGATCAACCCCAACCCACTGTTGATTCGCAAGGGAGCGCTTCGAGAAATCGGAAAGCTCGAAAAGTACAAGGATAAGACCCTGGGTGTAACGGCCTACCAATATGCAGGCCAGGTTCGATTTGTGCAAACAGTTATGCTCAAGGCCAAGGCCCGTACTGTTTTTGCAGGCACGGTAGAGTTTCAGACCTGTGATGACGAAAAGTGTTTGCCTCCGCAAAAAGTAAATTTTTCAATTCCCCTTCAGTAGGGTAGTGCTCGTATGTATCGCTACATTATTTTGTCTCTTTTTTTGCTGTTGCAATTGCGCATGGGCAGTTGGTCGCAGCCAGCGTCTTTCGAGCCGAGCTGGAGCGTAGTGGCTTCGCCCCAAGCGCAGGGACAGTACACCTTACGCTTCTCTACCCAACTTGCCGAGGGCTGGTTACTTTATGCTCCCGATCAAGTATTGCTAGATCTGCCCGTGGCCTTGCTTCAGTTTGCGGATAGCAATATCGTGGTGGATCCTAAAATAAAATGGAGTCCTGCCGCCACTGCTGTGGCGAGCGAGCTATTTGGCCAGCCCGTTAACGTACAGCAGGGAGCCGTACAGTGGGAGATGACCATTCGTATTAACGGGCCGGTTCCGTCTGTGTTAGCGGGCCAACTATTTTATACCTACGGTAAAGAAGATGAATTTTATCCCTCGATTGGCTATTCGTTTCAAGTGCCGTTGGCAGGAGGACGATCGGCTGTCGCTACTCGAAAAGAAAATCTCTCGTTGTCTTCGCCATTGGCCGGATGCGGTGATGAGTCGCCCGGCAACAAAAGTTTGCTGCAGATCTTTTTATTGGGCTTGTTGGGAGGATTGATCGCCCTTCTAACCCCTTGTGTCTTTCCAATGGTGCCTGTAACCGTTACCTATTTTACCAAGCGCGCCGTTAACAGACAGGCCGGCATCTTACAGGCCGCCCTCTATGGTATTTTTATTTTTTTGATCTATGTGCTGATCACTGTTCCTTTTCATGTTGCGGGAAATGCCATTAGTCCGGAGATCTTTAATAATATCTCGACCAATGTTTGGCTCAACCTTTTATTTTTTATTGTGTTCGTGGCCTTTGCTCTTTCTTTTTTCGGACTCTACGAGATCGGATTGCCCGCTTCGTTAGCCAACCGGGCCGATGCGCGCTCGGGACTGGGCCATGTGGCAGGATTGTTCTTTATGGCTTCTACCCTGGCCATTGTTTCTTTTTCTTGTACCGGTCCCATATTGGGCACCTTGCTGGTGGGTGTGGTCGAGCAAGGAGCCTGGCCACTCACGGTTGGTGCGGCCGGTTTTGGGTTGGCCTTAGGATTGCCCTTTGCCTTGTTCGCTATGTTCCCACACTGGTTGCAGTCATTACCCCGCAGTGGTAGCTGGATGACCGAATTCAAAGTTTTGTTAGGCTGCATCGAGTTGGCTCTCGCCATTAAATTTTTGTCGAATGCCGATCTGGTAGAGCAATGGGGATTACTAAAACGTGAGATCTTCTTTGCTCTTTGGATCTTGATCGGCATAGCCATGGTCGTGTATTTGAGCGGATGGAGAAGAGCCGTGCCCATTGGCAAGAAGAAAAATATACCCTACTTGCGTTGGGCGCTAATGGTTTCGATCGGAATCTTTACCCTCTACCTCGTGCCGGGTCTTACTAACTCTGCCCGGGCCGACAGAAAACTGATTAGTGGTTTTCCACCTCCGCTTACCTATAGTATCTACTCGAACGCAACGATCAAAACCGAAACCGTACGACCCTTGCATAACGATTATGAGCAGGCGCTTCGCTTGGCGCTTGCCCAGCGTAAACCTATCTTGATCGATTTTACAGGATGGGCTTGTGTCAATTGCAGACGAATGGAAGAGAAGGTATGGCCCGATGCGCGGGTGCAGCAATTAATGCGCGATGAGTTTGTGGTGTTGTCGCTGTATGTCGACGAAAGAAAGAAACTACCCCTTACCGAGCAACAGATCGTTACCATGCCCGATGGCAGCTCGCGTAACCTGGTTACGGTTGGCGATAAATGGGCTCATTTTCAAATTAATTATTTCGGAGCTACTTCGCAGCCGCAATATGCAATGATCACCGCTGATGAACGAATGCTAACACGCCCTAAATTCTATACGCCCGATCCTGCTGAGTTTGCTGCCTGGTTGGAGTGTGGGCTCGCAGCTTATCGCAAACTTCCCTGAGCATTTTTTTGTGTCATCATCTTGCGCAGGTTAATGAGCCCGTAACGCATACGGCCCAAGGCTGTATTAATACTGCAATCCGTAAGCCTTGCGATCTCTTTAAAACTCATATCGGCATAGTGGCGCAGTACGATCACCTCTCGCTGGTCTTCGGGCAGCTGTAAGAGCATTTCTTTAACCCGATCATGACTTTGTCGTTTGATGAGCACAGTCTCGGGGCTGTCTTCGGTAAAATGCAGCACTTCGAATAGGTCTTGATCTTCGCTGTTACGAATAACAGGACTCCGTTTTACTTTTCTAAAATGGTCTACACAGCAATTGTGGGCGATGCGCATGGCCCAGGGTAAGAATTTTCCCTCTTCGGTGTAACGACCGGCACGTACCGTGTCGATAATGCGAATAAACACATCCTGAAAAATATCTTCGGCCAGAAATTTGTCTTTTACCAAAAAGTAGATCGAGGTATAGAGCTTGTCCTTATGGCGCAGCACCAGGGTCTCCATGGCCATCAGGTTGCCTTCTTGAAAAAGACGCACCAACTCGAGATCCGTTTGTTTCGATAGGGGATGCATAACTTTTACGCTTTATACTGCCGGGGCAGTGGGTTTTCAGTAAAGGGCTGCCAACGGCAGCGGTTTTGCGTAAAAGTGGGCGATAGGCCGTTTGTTTTAGTTAACACCCGAAATAGCCGGGTCTGTAAAGATAGATTTTCTGACCGAAACTACCAAGCTCCGACCCGATAAAGAGCCCGGCAGCCGCCAAAAAAATGTTAATTGCCGTTACCTTTGACGATCAACGCTATGTCTATCGATTCTCCCATACAGATTCGGGGTGCCCGCATGCATAATTTAAAAAATGTGTCGGTCGACATTCCCAGAAAAAAACTGATCGTGATTACGGGCGTATCCGGATCGGGTAAATCTTCGTTGGCGATCGACACGCTCTATGCCGAAGGCCAACGTCGGTATGCCGAGAGCTTGAGTGCCTATGCCCGCCAATTTTTAAATCGCATGGACAAGCCCGATGTGGATATGATCAAAGGGCTTAGTCCGGCCATTGCCATTGAACAAAAAGTAATTACCCGCACTGCGCGCAGTACGGTCGGAAGTCTCACCGAGATCTATGAGTACCTCCGTTTGTTGTTTGCCCGTATTGGTACTACGATCTCTCCGCTTTCGGGAAAGCCGGTAAAGAAAGACCAGCTGAACGATGTAGTAGAGGCCATCGGAGCCGCTGCCTTGGGCGATAAGTTGTTTATTCTGGCCCCGTTTTTAAAAACCGGCAAGCGACAGCTTCGCGAAGAGTTATCGATCTTACAGCAAAAGGGATTTACCCGAGTGATGGTCTCGGAAGGAAAAAAGGGAGCTTCTCAAACCGAGTCAATCGATGACCTGCTGGAACTTTCGGATAGTGCCTTGGCTTCGTACAAATTGTTGCATGTCGTCGTTGATCGTATCGTCGTTAAAGCATTTACCGAAGAGGATCGTCACCGGCTGGCCGATTCGGTGGCACTCGCCTTTGCAGAAGGCGAGGGGCATTGCTCGCTCTTGATCAACGATACCGAACTCTTGACTTTCAATAACCGCTTTGAGCAAGACGGGATCTTATTCGAAGAGCCCTCTCCGCAACTCTTTTCTTTTAATAATCCCTATGGGGCTTGCCCGGTCTGCGAAGGATTTTCGCAAGTGCTCGGCATTGACCCCGACCTTGTTATTCCCAATAAGCAACTGAGCGTATACGAAGGAGCTGTGGCACCGTGGAAAGGTGAAAAGATGGATTGGTGGAGACAGCAGTTTGTGAAAGGAGCTAAAAAGATCGATTTTCCTATTCATAAGCCCATAGCCTCGCTGACCACAAAACAGTACAAGCAATTATGGGAGGGTGCGCCCGGTATCTATGGCATTGACGATTTTTTTAAAGATGTGGAGGCCCATTTATACAAGGTGCAGTTTCGGGTCATGCTCAGTCGCTATCGCGGGCGCACGAATTGCGCTGCTTGTATGGGGTATCGCTTGCGCAAAGAGGCCCTGTACGTAAAAATCGATGGGCATCACATTGGAGAATGTTGCACGATGCCCGCATCGGAACTGGCCCTGTGGGTGCGCAATCTCGACAAAAAATTAAATGCGCATCAACTACAGATCGCCTCGCGTATTCTTATTGAGCTCAACAACCGAATAGACACCTTGCTAAAAGTGGGGCTCGGTTATTTAACACTGCACCGATTGGCCAATTCGCTCAGTGGCGGAGAGAGCCAGCGTATACAACTTACGCGTAGTTTAGGTTCTACGCTTACCGATTCGTTATACATCTTAGACGAACCCTCGATTGGCCTTCATCCTCGCGATACTGCCAACCTGATCGCCGTATTGCAGGAGTTGCGCGATCTGGGCAACACAGTGCTGGTGGTAGAGCACGATGCACAAATGATGCAGCAGGCCGATTACATTATAGACATGGGTCCACTGGCCTCTCATTTGGGAGGAGAAGTGGTGGCGGCGGGGCCATTGCCCGAGCTGCTGCGTACTAAAGAAAGTTTGACCGGACGGTATTTGCGTGGGGACTTGCACATAGAGGTGCCGCAGAAGCCCCGCCTTAGTAAACGCTCGCTTACGTTAAAAGGGGCCGCTCAGCATAACCTCAAGCATATTGATGTGACCATACCCTTGCAAGTACTTTGTGCGGTGTGCGGGGTAAGCGGCAGTGGCAAGACCACCCTTGTTAAGCAGATCCTCTATCCGGCGTTAAAAAGAAAGTTGGGCGACTACAGTGTTGCCCCCGGTCTCTTTAGTGAACTTTCCGGCGAGCTGGAGCTTATTAACCAGGTAGAGTTGGTCGATCAAAATCCCATTGGTAAATCGTCGCGTAGCAATCCGGTTACCTATATCAAAGCCTACGACGAGATCAGAGATCTTTTCGCTACACAGCCGCTTAGTAAGATGAGAGGGTTTCTGCCCCGCCATTTTTCGTTCAATGTAGATGCGGGTCGCTGCGATACCTGTAAGGGCGAAGGGGAGCAGATCGTCGAAATGCAATTTCTGGCCGATGTGCATCTGCGCTGTGAGTCTTGCGGCGGTAAACGGTTCAAAGACGAAGTGTTGGAAGTAACCTACAAAGAGAAATCCATTCACGAAGTATTGGAGATGAGCGTCGACGAGGCGATGGAATTCTTTGCCTCCGAAAAAAATATTACAAAGGCCTTGCAACCACTCCAAGACGTGGGATTGGGTTATATTAAATTGGGGCAATCAGCCTCTACCTTGTCGGGTGGCGAGGCCCAGCGGGTCAAGCTGGCTTCTTTTTTAGGCAAAGGCAAAGCCGGGCATTCGATCTTATTTATTTTTGATGAGCCCACTACCGGTCTTCATTTTCATGATATCGGAAAACTATTGCAATCCTTTCAGGCCCTGATTGCACAAGGGCACTCCGTGGTGGTCATTGAACATAATACCGATGTGCTTAACGCCTCTGATTGGATCATTGAGTTGGGGCCCGATGCCGGCGATAAGGGAGGGTTGGTTACTTTTTGTGGAACACCGGCGCAACTAAAAAAATCCGCAAAAAGCAAAACAGCTCCTTATTTATAGCAGCAGTTTTAGTACACCCGAATTAAAGGATGCACATGAGCACCGATTGATTCTTTATTCTTTAGTGAAGTTCAGGATAGAGCGGAAAGCGTTCCATGAGTGCTTTTACATGTTCGCGAACGGCCGCTACGACTTCGGGTTGATCGGCATGGGTCAGCACCTCGTCGATCATCGCCACAATGTTTTCCATATCGGACTCGCGAAGACCGCGTGTGGTAATGGCGGGAACCCCTACGCGAATACCAGATGTGACAAAAGGAGATTTGTCATCGAAGGGAACCGCATTCTTATTGAGAGTAATATGGGCCTGGTCTAATACTTCTTGTGCTTTTTTGCCGGTGATATTTTTATTACGGAGATCGATCAGCATCAAATGGTTGTCGGTGCCTCCGCTAATCAGATGATACCCTCTGCTAACAAAAGCTCCGGCCATCGCTTGTGCGTTCGCGATCACTTGTTGGGTATAGTGTTTAAATCCATCTTCTAAGATCTCTCCAAAGGCTACGGCCTTGGCAGCGATCACATGTTCGAGCGGCCCGCCTTGCATACCCGGAAAAACGGCCAGGTCAAGCGCTGCGCTCATTGAGCGAATATTCCCTTTAGGATCTTTGGCGCCAAGTGGATTATCGAAGTCATGCCGCAACATAATGAGTCCGCCGCGGGGGCCACGAAGTGTCTTATGGGTGGTAGAGGTAACAATATGGCAATGATCGAGGGGGTCATTGAGAAGACCGGTGGCAATAAGCCCGGCCGGATGAGCAATGTCGGCCAGAACCAGCGCACCCACCTCGTCGGCAACGGCCCTGATGCGTTTATAATCCCAATCACGACTATAAGCCGAGGCTCCGCAAATGATCATCTTGGGTTTTTCTTTGCGTGCGGTCTCTTCGAGTTGTTCGTAGTTGATGAGTCCGCTCTCTTTATGCACCCCGTAAAAAAAGGCTCTATAAATTTTTCCACTATAGTTGGCAGGGCTGCCATGGGTAAGGTGTCCTCCCATGCTAAGGTCTAGTCCCAATATGGCATCACCGGGTTTTAGACAAGCCAGAAAAACGGCCGTGTTGGCTTGCGCACCACTGTGCGGTTGAACGTTGGCCCAGGTGGCGCCAAACACTTTTTTAAGTCGGTCAATGGCCAAGGTCTCTATTTCGTCTATGATCTCACATCCTCCGTAATATCTTTTTCCGGGATAGCCTTCGGCATATTTGTTGGTGGCCACCGAACCCATGGCTTGCATAACGGCAAGCGAGGTAAAATTCTCTGATGCAATTAATTCTATCCCCGTGCGTTGTCTGTCTAGCTCGCGGTCCAGCAGCGAGAAGAGGGTCGTATCCTTTGGCATGATCTAAATGAATAAGTTGATTTGCCGGCAAAGTTAAGTTACTTTTGTACACTGCATGAAAGCCATTATCCCCGTTGCCGGGCCCGGCACTAAGTTGCGACCGCACAGTTACACACAGCCAAAGGCGTTGATTCCATTGGCGGGTCGATCTATCTTGGGTATCATCATCGATCAACTCAAAGAAGCGGGCATTAGCGAGTTTATTTTTGTGGTTGGATACCTGGGCGAAAAGATCGAAGATTTCGTTGCGCAACAATATCCCGGTCTCAAGGCTCACTTTCTTCAACAAACCGATCGTCAAGGGGTGGGGCATGCCGTGTTGCTGGCCCGCGAACTGGTGGGCGGCGATGAAGCCTTTATTGTGCTGGGCGATACGATCTGCGAATACGATATCAGCGCCCTGCTCAACATGCCTCGCTCTGCCATTGGATTGCGAAAGGTCGATGATCCCCGCGATTTTGGGGTGGCCGAGGTTAACGACGATGGCATGATTGCCCGATTGGTCGAAAAGCCGCAAATGCCTAAGTCGAATCTGGCCCTGGTGGGTGTGTACAAGATCAAAGAAAGCGAAGCTCTTTTTCGTTGTCTGGAAAATAATATCAGTCATGGAGTGCGCACCCATGGTGAATACAGTATTACGGATGCCCTTGAGTGTATGATACAGCAAGGAATCAAACTAGAATCGTTCAAGGTAGATAACTGGTTTGACTGTGGCCGAAAAGAAACCTTGCTCGAATCGAATGCCCTGTTGTTAAAAAAATTCGCACCCGCTGTAGACACCACCCTGTTCGTGAATACGGTCATCGTACCTCCTGTCAGCATTGGTACGGGTTGCCAGATCAGCAATGCCGTTATTGGCCCCGATGTGACCATTGGCGATCATACGAGCATAGATTGCTCGGTCGTGCGCAATTCCATTATTGGTTCTTACTCTACCCTGCACGATATTGTGGTAAGTGATTCGCTCATTGGCAGCGATACCGAGTGTAAGGGAGAGGCCCGCTCGCTTAACATAGGCGACAATGCCACCATCGATCTGGGCTAATCAAGCATATACGTTATGGCAGCCTTCTCTAACCGTGTTACCCGTCTTTTTTCTATTGAGTATCCTATTGTACAAGCCGGGATGATCTGGGCCAGTGGCTGGCGACTTGCCAGTGCCGTTAGCAACAGTGGCGGACTGGGTATTATCGGAGCGGGCTCTATGTATCCAGCGGTACTCCGTACACATATTCAGCAATGCAAACAGACTTGCCAACGCCCCTTTGGTGTTAATCTTCCTCTGCTCTACCCGGATATTGATAAGCATGTCGATATTATTATCGAAGAAAAAGTTCCGATTGTTTTTACGTCGGCTGGCAACCCATCGCTATGGACGCCCCGGTTAAAAGCAGCAGGTATTACCGTAGTGCATGTCGTTAGTTCTGCCAAATTTGCCCGTAAGGCCGAGCTGGCCGGCTGTGATGCCGTGGTCGCCGAGGGATTTGAGGCCGGTGGGCACAACGGTCACGAAGAGACCACCACGCTGGTGTTACTACCCGCAGTATGTGCGGCCGTATCGATTCCTGTAATTGCGGCCGGCGGTATTGCTACCGGAAGACAAATGCTCGCCGCTATGATACTGGGCGCAGAAGGTGTTCAGATGGGTTCTCGTTTTGTAGCCTGCGAAGAGGCTTCTTCGCATTCGTTATTCAAAGAAAAAGTAATTCACGCGCAAGAGGGCGATACCAAACTCAGTTTAAAGAAGTTGACCCCCGTTCGATTGCTCGATAATGAGTTTGCCCGACAGGTGCAAGCGGCTGAGGCGGCCGGAGCCGATGCCGAAGCATTACAACAGCTACTGGGCAGGGGACGCGCCAAAAAAGGGATGTTCGAAGGTGATATGGCAGAAGGAGAATTAGAGATCGGGCAGGTGAGTCTCTTACTGCGCGATATATTACCCGCTGCTACCATTGTACGCAATACCTGGCATGAGTTTCAACAAGCCTTGTCCGATCCGCTGTTCGTTAATTCTTCCGAACGATCCATTTGAGCATCTCTCCCCATGTGATCTTTTTGCCGTACATCAGAATACCGGTGCGATAAATTTTTCCGGCCAACCAGACCATGGCTAAAAAACTAAGTACTAAGATCGCCATCGATGCAATGAGTTGCCACCACGGAACGGTACCGGGAACCCCATAGGGAATACGAGCCATCATTACGATGGGCGACGAAAAGGGTAGCAGACTTCCCCACAAGGCAATGGGGCCCGAGGGATTCGCGATCGAAGCGGTCATCATGGCAATCGAGAGAATCACCAGCATGGTAATAGGAAAGCTTAGCGATTGCGCTTCGCGAATATCTTCGTTTACGGCACTTCCTACTGCTCCATAGAGTGAAGCATAAAAGAAGAAGCCCGCCAGAAAATAAAATCCAAAGCAGCCCAAGATCAAGGGTACGTCCACTTTTGTAAAGAGGCGTTGCATATTGCCGACCATTTCAGCGGCCCCCATTTGCGTGCCGGCCTCTTTGGCCACATTGTAAGCCACCAATATAAAAGCGATCCAGAGTAAGAATTGCGTAAGTGCCACCGCTCCTATGCCAATGATCTTTCCCAGCATCATCTGAAAGGGTCTCACCGACGAAACGATCACTTCGGCAATTCGGTTGGTTTTTTCTTCCATCACGCCCATCATTACCTGCGACCCATAGACCAATAAGATAAAATACATCAGCAGTCCGACCACGTATCCAATACCCTCTGCCGTGTCGCTATCCGATTTTTCATCGATCACATTTTTGGCTTTGATGCCAATGCGGCTTTGGGTCAGAATCAGTTGTTTGCCCAGGTCAATCTGTAAACTGTCGTTGACCACTTCGCTCCAGATACGATTGATCTTGGCCTCTACGGCGGCCGTGGTAGCCCTGCCATACGATTTGTACGTGTTGAGCGCGAGCGAATCGAGCCCCTTTTTCCAGTCGAGTGCGGGAATAATCAGGTAGCCTTCGTATCCGCCTTCTTTGTTGTTGAGTTCGGCCTGGCTTAGGCCATTGACCAAGGTCAGCACAGAGCTGGAGTCGATCCGGTTTTGATTCTCTAAGATAGGGGCACTGAAATACCCAGAAGAATCAATGACCGCGATCGAAAGGGTCTCGCGGCTGTTCTCTGCAATAAAGCCCATACCAAAGATGAGACCTACGTACAGTATGGGTAGCAGCAAGGTGGCTACAATAAAAGTTTTCTTCTGTACCCTTGTCAGGTATTCTCTCTTGATGATGATCCAGGTTTTGTTCATGACAGATCTTTTTTCGTTTCGAAGGAGCGGCTGACCGGAGTGCCCTCGACCAGTTTAATAAAAATATCATTGAGCGAAGGCAAGATCTCTTTAAAAGAAACGATGCCTATTTGTAAATCGAGCAAGTAGCGAAGTGCCTGGTTACGTGATTGCCCTTCGGTCGGTTGAATAATTAGTTTCGAATCGGTTTGTTGCACGATGCTGAAGGGAGGCGTGCCGTTGAGCGTGGCAGGCCCCTCGGTCTCTATTAAAAATAAATTTTCTTTGAATTGGTCTTTGACCCCGGCGACCGTACCATCCAGAATCTTCTTACCTCGGTTAACGAGGGCAATGTGGTCGCAGATCTCCTCGACCTGCTCCATACGATGCGTGCTAAAGATAATCGTTGCCCCACTGGCGGCAAGTCGATAGATCTCGTCTTTGATCAGGTTGCTATTGACCGGATCGAGTCCGCTAAAGGGCTCATCTAAAATAATCAGACGGGGGTTATGCAGTACGGTGGTTACAAATTGTAGTTTTTGGCCCATTCCCTTAGAGAGGTCCTCTACTTTTTTATTCCACCAACTCTCCATGCCGAATCGTTCGAACCAAACACCAATTTTTTCTTTGGCCTCGCGGTGGGATAGTCCTTTTAGCTGAGCGAGGTACAGTGCTTGTTCGCCCACCTTCATTTTTTTATAAAGCCCTCTTTCTTCGGGCATGTAACCAATGGCGCCAACATCACGAATGGGATCGAATTTTTTTCCTTGAAAGATAATATCGCCCTGATCGGGATAGAAGATACCCGTAATCATGCGAATCAGCGTTGTCTTGCCCGCGCCGTTGGGGCCCAGCAGTCCAAAGATCTGTCCTTCTTCTATTGAAAGACTAATGTCATCGACCGCTTTTTGCGATTCAAAATATTTTTTTAGATGCTGTAGCGAAAGAATGCTGGCCATAGATAAAATATAGAATGTAAAAATAATCAGATCGGTTGGCTCGCTCTATTATTTTACAGGAGTGGTTTACCGGCCCCGCGGGCGGAAATCGCTGCTGCAATCGCATCGGCTACCCGCTCGCCGTCCATGGCGGCACTTACAATGCCTCCGGCATAGCCGGCTCCTTCGCCACACGGAAAAAGGGTCGTAAGCTGCGGGTGATGGAGTTGTTGCGGATCGCGGGGAATGCGCAAGGGCGATGAGGTGCGCGACTCGGTAGCGACCACTACGGCCTCGTGGGTGTAATAGCCTTTCATCTTTTTTCCCTGCTCCCGAAAAGCCGCACGTAGTCTGGCTGCCACAAAATCGGGAAGTACTTCTTGCAGCGGGGCTGCTCGCAAGCCCGGCAGATACGAGCAGGCGGGCAGGGTAGCGGAGAGTTTGCCCTCGCAAAAGTCAGTTAGTCGTAAGGCAGGAGCAACGAGGGCACCGCCGCCGGCAATAAAGGCATTTTTTTCTACTTGTTGCTGAAAGCGCAGCAGCGAAAGTGCATCGTGGTCTGTATTTTTTTTAAGATCGGTTTGCGCCACCGCTACCACAATGCCGCTGTTAGCGTAGGGATTATTTCTTTTGGAGGGGCTCCACCCGTTTACAACTAATTCGCCCGGGGCGGTAGCGGCCGGTGCAATGATGCCGCCCGGACACATGCAAAAAGAAAAGACCCCTTTTTCTTGCACTTGTTGAACCCAGCTGTAGGCAGCCGGGGGTAACCACTCGCTTCTTGTTTCGCAGTGATATTGCGTCTGGTCGATCAGTTGTTGGGGATGCTCTACGCGCACACCCAGCGCAAAGGGCTTGGCCTCTATAGCTATGTGGTGTCGGTGCAGCAAATAAAATATATCGCGTGCAGAATGGCCTGTAGCCAGTATAAAGGCCGATCCGTCGAACAGGTCTCCATTTTCTGTCGTTACAGCTTTCAATTGATGATCTTTTATAACAAAGTCTGTAACGCGTTTTTCGAAATGGACCTCTCCGCCACAACGTAGTATCTGCTCGCGCATGGCCGTTATGATGCCCGGTAATTTATTGGTACCAATATGGGGATGCGATCGATATAGAATATTTTCATCGGCGCCGAACTGTACGAATAATTGCAAGATGCGATCTATATCACCTCTTTTATGGCTGCGTGTGTAGAGTTTGCCGTCGCTGTAGGTGCCGGCACCTCCTTCTCCAAAACAATAATTGCTGTCTTCGTTAACGAGGCCCTCTTTATTTAAGCGGGCCAGGTCGCGACGGCGTGCTCGCACTTCTTTTCCTCGTTCCAGTACAATGGGTTTGATGCCCGATTCGATCAAGCGAAGAGCGGCAAAGAGTCCGGCGGGTCCGGCTCCGATAATAATCACGCGAGGGGCCGCAGTCGAAAGGGGTTTAAAAAGTAAAGGAGACAAAGGGCGGCCTCCATAGGGTTCGTCAATAAAGGCTTGTAGTGACAAGTTGACCCAGGCCTGCTTACCCCGCGCATCAATGGATTGTTTGGTCAGGTAAAAGCCGTTGACCTGATCGGCGGTTACGCCCGCTGCCGCGGCGATTAGCGTTGTAAGCGTTCTAGCGTCGGCGGCCTCGGAGGGCAACAGCCGTAGGGTGATTTTTTTTTGCATGCTGTCAGGTGTTTATCCTGAAAAACTTAAGCAAAGATGCGTTTTTGCCCGTCAAATAGTAATATCTTTCTTATCTGTATTTATGATACGCTCAAGTTACCTGCGCCTTTTATTGTTCGTGTTGCCACTGGGCTCGCTGGTTGGGTGTAATGCAGTATATGTTCCTTCGAAAGCAGCGTACAGCACCCGGCGTATTACCCAAGAGCTGGCCAGTGATTCTACCTTGTTCTATTTGATAAAGCCCTATGGAGACAGTGTAGAAAAAACGATGGGCGTGGTGTTGGGTACCGTTCGCGAAACACTAGAAAAAGCACAGCCTGAAGGAACGCTTGGCAATTTTATGGCCGATGCCTACCTGGCCATGGGATCGCAGCAATTTGAAAAACCCATCGATGCGGCCTTTGTCAATTACGGAGGTATTCGGTTAAATCAATTACCTGCAGGCCCGCTCACGATCGGAAAAATTTTTGAGTTGATGCCTTTCGATAATGTGTTGGTGCTGCAACAACTCAACGGTTTACAGTTGCAATCATTCTTAGATCTTATTGCTGCCCGGGGGGGCTGGCCGGTGGCGGGGCTTCGCTATACGATCAAAGACAAAAGGGCCCTTGATATCTATATAAAAGGTAAACCCTTGCAAGCCGAGGGCCGGTATTGGATTCTCAACTCCGATTTTGTAGCCTCAGGTGGAGATAATGCCGAGATGCTAAAATCATTGCCTCAACTTTCTACCGGATACCTGGCCCGAAAGGCGCTGCTTGATTATGTGGTGTATCAACAAGGGCAACAAGGTTATGTGGGTGCCGTACTGGAAAAAAGAGTCTTGTATGCTCAGTAGAAAAAATTTTATAAGACAATCGGCCTTGCTGGCGGGGGGTGTGCTTTCGGCTCCCTTAATGGATGAGGCGCTGGCAGCCTCTTCGACCTACCGGCTGGTCATCTTGCATACCAACGATACCCATAGCCGGCTAGACCCCTTTCCGATGGACGGGAGTCGCAACCAAGGTTTAGGAGGTGTTGCAAAAAGAGCCGAAATCATTAAACAAATTAGAGCTCAAGAGCCGTATGTGCTCTTACTTGATGCCGGAGACATCTTTCAGGGAACACCCTATTATAATTTTTACAAGGGAGAACCCGAGATCAGGGCCATGTCTTACATGGAATATGATGCCACCGCTATTGGTAACCATGACTTTGACGCAGGAATGGAGAACTTGGCGACCCAACTGCGCAGGCATGCCCGCTTTCCAATGCTGGTCTGCAACTATGATGTAAATGGCACGCCCCTAGAGGGGAATGTAAGGCCATACCATATTTTTAGACGGGGCCCCCTCAAGATCGGCGTGCTGGGGGTCGGGATCGAAGGCAAAGGGTTGATACCCGATCAACTGTTCGGTTCTACAGCGTACCTGGACCCTATTGCAGAAGCCAATAAAGTGGCATTTGCCCTTAGAAAAAAGGAGCATTGTGATCTCGTGATCTGTCTTTCTCATCTCGGAAACCGTTATACCACAGAGCGTAAGGTCAGCGATGAGGATTTAGCCAAGCAAACAGAGGAAATTGACCTAATAATAGGGGGGCATACACATACTTTTCTCGATAAACCCCTTGAATATACCAATAAAAAGGGCAAGGATGTGCTGGTCAACCAGGTGGGTTTTGGGGGCATTTTAGTAGGTAGGATCGATTTTGAATTTTCCAAATTTTCGAGCCAAAAAATTTTAAAAACAGAAAAAATCTTGATTTCCTCAAAAACTGTTGTTTAAATTTTTTTTGTTTGATGCGGATTAATGATATTCGCCATCCCGCGCAAGTTTTTTTATTGACAAATGTGAACAAGTGGATAAAACCTGCGTGGACCCGTACCTAACTACCGTTAAAACACGATAAACTGTATTGCAAGCGATGGACAAGAACGCGGAAAAAGTCTGGAGCAATTGTTTAAAGATCATCAAGGATATAGTCGAATGGCAACATTATAAAACCTGGTTCGAGCCCATCACGCCCGTTTCTCTCAAAGCGAATGTGTTGGTGATACAGGTTCCCAGTCAGTTCTTCTTCGAATACCTTGAGGAGCATTATGTAAATCTGCTGGCCAAGACACTGAAAAGAGAATTAGGCAAAGAGGCTCGTCTGGAATACCGAATCATGGTCGACAGCGGTAACAGCCGCAGCAAACCCGTTACCATGGATGTGAGCGGGCAGGGTTTTAAATCTTTTTCGAACAATGAAATGGATTTTCCACTGGTGATCAATAATCCTGTCAAGAATCCATTTGTTATTCCGGGTCTCAAGAAGATGCAGATCGACCCGCAGCTAAATCCTATTTACACATTTGATTCTTTTATAGAGGGCGACTGTAACCGTGTGGCTCGCCGCGCCGGTAAGACCGTGGCCGAGAAGCCCGGAGCCAATTCGTTTAACCCGCTGGTCATTTATGGCAGCACCGGTTTGGGTAAGACGCATTTGGCACAGGCCATCGGTAATGAGGTCAAGCGCATTCATCCCAATAAGGTGGTATTGTATGTGAGCTCAGAGAAGTTCATCAATCAGTTCATGGACCACAGCCGCAACAACGCTATCAATGATTTTATTCATTTTTATCAGTTGATCGATGTGCTCATCCTCGACGACGTGCAATTCTTTGCCAAGGCCGAAAAATCGCAGGATGCCTTCTTTGCCATCTTTAACCACTTGCATCAATCGCAAAAGCAATTGGTACTTACGTCCGATAAATCTCCCAAGGACCTCGAGGGTGTACAAGAGCGACTGCTCAGCCGTTTTCGCTGGGGGCTAAGCGCCGATCTGCAGGTGCCCGATTACGAGACCCGTATCGAGATCTTAGAAAAGAAGATGAAGAATGACGGACTCGAGATGCCCAAAGAGGTCGTCAAATACATCGCCTACAATATCAACAATAACGTTCGAGAGCTCGAGGGTGCTTTAATCTCGCTATTGGCCCAGTCTTCGCTCAATCGAAAAGAGATCGATCTGGACCTGGCCAAAAAAGTGCTGCGCAATTTTGTCAAGTCTTCGAGTAAGGAGATTACGATCGATACCATCCAGAAAATGGTTTGCGAGTACTTTGATGTACCGTATGAGAAATTGTTGCAAAAGACCCGTAAACGAGAGATCGTTCAGGCCCGTCAGATCACGATGTACCTGGCCAAGGCGTTTACTAAGAATTCTTTAAAGACCATTGGCGATCATTTCGGTGGCCGCGACCATACCACTGTTATTCACTCTTGTCAAACGGTCAAGGACCTCATGGATACCGATGGTATCTTCCGCGAGAATGTGTTAGAGCTGCAGCAGAAAGTGCAGTTGGCAGCCATGTAATTTCTGATTATTTTTGCCGTCCGACGCGGTTTTCCCGTCGCTAACGGAGAGGTGCCTGAGTGGCCGAAAGGGCCGGTTTGCTAAACCGTTGTACGGACTTAAATCTGTACCGAGGGTTCGAATCCCTCCCTCTCCGCATCGATTACTGTATACGGTCAAATACGGGCTGTATAAAGAAAAAAATTAATTACACCCGTACGCCGAATAAGTAACCCACGACCGCAGAAATAACCATGGCGATGGTGCCTCCAAGCACAATACGTAGTATGGCCTTGAAAATATTCGAGCCCCCGGCACGCGCCGATACGGTGCCAAGAATGGTCAGCGCCACTACGGTACAACCATACAATATATACTCCATGTAAGGCACGGGAGCCAGCAGGGAAACCATGAGTGGTATAAATCCACCCGCTGTAAAGGCAGCGCCCGAGGCGAGTGCAGCTTGTATGGGATTAGCCTCGCTCATTTCAGTAATGCCTAATTCGTCACGCACATGGGCACCCAGTGCGTCACTGGCCGTGAGTTCTCTGGCTACTTGCTTGGCTGTTTCTTTTTGTAAACCTCTTTTTTCATAGATCTGCGCCAAGATCAACTCTTCTTCTTCGGGCATTTCTTCGAGCTCTTTTTTTTCACGTTCAATATCGGCCGACTCAATGTCTGTTTGCGAGCTAACCGAAACATATTCGCCGGCCGCCATCGAGAGCGCGCCTGCTACAAGACCAGCTAGGGTGGCCAGTAAGATCGGGTCGCGCGAAGAACTGGCCGCTGCTACCCCAATGGCCAAGCTCGAAATAGAGATAATTCCATCATTGGCGCCCAGCACCGCCGCACGCAGCCAATTGCTGCGGTGGATATAGTGTTTTTCTAAGTAGTTGTCGATGGTTGTCTTGCTCATAGGGGTATTACGGTAGTGAGCGATGGGTTCTTTTTAGCAGGTCCCCAAGGTAATTAATTCGCATTTCTTGAATTTCGAGTAGTTTTTTATTTTGGTGTACGAGCAAATGATCGATTTTTTCGCTCAATAATTTTATCTCTAATTCGGCCTTTAAATTGATCTTATAATTGTGCTCGGCCCGTTGCCGGTCCTTTTGTTCCTGACGATTCTGACTCATCATAATGATCGGAGCTTGAATAGCAGCCAAACAAGAGAGGATCAGGTTGAGCAGTATAAAAGGGAATGGATCAAAGGCCCTATGTCGCAGCATCCATACGTTAACCAACATCCAGCAAACAATAAAAGAAAAGAAGCTAAGAATAAAGATCCAACTTCCGCCAAAAGCAGCGACTCGGTCGGCCAACCGTTCGCCCAGTGTCAACTGTCTCTCGGCCTCTTCGTGTAGGGTCTCAGATAAAATGCCATTTTGCTCTATGACCCGCATAACTTCTTTATCGAGGGCCGCGAGCTCGGTCTTTTCTTTTTCGATGAGCCAATTTAAGTATCGTCTGCGGTAGAGATTAAGCTCGTCGATAGACAAGTAATGTTGCGTATCAAAGCCGGGGTAGTCGGTGTTGATCAGCGCCCGAATACCCGGACGAAGGCTACTGGCGGCAATGACCTCCGTGGCTGAAAGCGGTTGCTTGCTCAAGAAACTGGTCTGCATACAACGGGCGTATTGAGGCCGTTATTATAAAAAAAAAGAACCGGCCCTCCAATGACAAGGCCGGTTCCTGAATAAAAATTTAGTGATTAGAGTACCTCAACGCTTCTTTCTACAAAGGCTGTCAGGTCTGCACCTTTGAGCATCCCTTGCGAAAGTAAGGCCAGGTCACAGGCTTGCTTGGCCAGTGTGGTTTGCGTTGTCTCGTCGGCCGATAAGATCTTGCCGATCAATTTATGATTGGCATTGATGGCCACTTTATAACTGTCGGGCATGGAGCCATAGAAACTCATGGGGCCACCACCCATTTTGCTCATTTCTTTCATGCGGCGCATCCACTCTTCCATCGTGATCGTTACCGGTAGCGATTCTGCAGGGAGACTTTCGACCTCTACCTTCATGTTCGTGTTATTAAAGGCCTTTTCAAAGATCGATTTTAATTGGTTAGCCTGGTTATCGGTTAAGCTATGCTTTTCGGCTTCTTCTTTTTCGATTAGTTTTTGAAGAATGTCGGCATCTACCCGTTTGAACGCGGTCTTCTCCAGCTTCATTTCGAGATGCTGCATAAAGTGATTGTCGATCGGGGTATTCATGAGCAGCACATCGTAGTCTTTTTGCTGCGCAGTCTGAATAAACGTGTGCTGTTGTTCCGCATCGCCGGTGTAGAGCCAAATGAGTTGACCATTCTTATCGGTTTGAAAATCTTTTACTTTGGTCTTATACTCCTCGAGCGTATACTGCTCTTTTTTTGTATTGGTAAGCAGTAAGAAGTCCTTGGCTTTTTCGTAGAATTTCTCGTCAGAAAGTGCGCCGTATTTTACAAAGATGCCAATGTCGTTCCATTTTTCTTCGTAGGCCTTGCGGTCTTTGTTAAAGAGTTCTTGCAGTTTTTCGGCTACTTTGCGACTAATGTAATTGTTGATCTTTTTAACATTGCTATCGCTTTGCAAGAAAGATCGACTTACGTTAAGCGGAATATCAGGAGAGTCAATTACGCCATGTAGAAGCAGCAGAAACTCAGGTACGATGTCTTTTACTTCGTCGGTAATAAATACCTGGCGGCTAAAGAGCTTGATCTTATTCTTTTGAATCTCATAGTCATTTTTGAGCTTAGGAAAGTACAGGACCCCGGTCAGGTTAAACGGATAGTCCACGTTCAAATGAATCCAGAAAAGTGGTTCCTCTGTAAATGGATAGAGTTCGCGGTAAAAGTTAACATAGTCCTCGTCTTTGAGCTCCGAGGGCGCCTTTGTCCAAATAGGTTGTGTAGTGTTGATGATATTGGGAACATCTACACTTTTATATTTCTTTTTTCCTTCGCTGTCTTCGCCGTCCTCTACCGATTGAGACTTGGTTCCGAATTGGATGGGTATCGGCAAGAACTTGGCATAGCGATCCAAGATCTGTTGAATCCGGTTGTCCTCTAAAAATTCTGCTGACTCCTCGTTAATGTACAAGATAATATCGGTGCCCCGGCTGCCTCGTTTACCTTCGCTGATCTCGAAGGCGGTGCTACCATCACAGGTCCATTTGGCCGATGTAGCACCCTCTTGGTAAGAAAGCGTTTGGATCTCCACTTTCTCTGCCACCATAAAAGCCGAGTAAAAGCCCAAGCCGAATCGACCAATGATCTCGTTGGCATCCTTGGCCTCTTTGAATTTCTCCATAAACTCGGTAGCTCCCGAAAAGGCGACCTGGTTGATATATTTTTTTACTTCGTCGGCGGTCATTCCCAGTCCCGCATCGGAAATCGTGATCGTCTTTTTCTTCTTATTGACCTTTACCTGTATGGTTAGATCGCCCAGTTCTTGATTGTACTGGCCCAGGGAGCTCAGTCGCTTTAGTTTTTGGGTCGCATCGATGGCGTTACTGATCAGCTCCCGCAAAAAGATCTCGTGGTCAGAGTACAAGAATTTTTTGATGATCGGAAAGATGTTCTCGGTGTTGATCGAAATCGTACCTTTTTCCTTGGTCATGAGAGAGTGTTTTAGTTTTCTATCTCTCTGCAAGCCACGTTCCAGCGACCCAAAACTTGCCAGATTGACATTTTTACGGGGTCTTTTTGCCCGGCCTCCTGAGAATCCGTCAGCATACCTTATATTTGCAGCCCCGAAAGGGATCGGGAGGTAGTTCAGCCCGGTAGAATACCTGGTTTGGGACCAGGGGGTCGCAGGTTCGAATCCTGTCCTCCCGACCAATTGAAAAAGCCTCAGGCGAAAGCCTGAGGCTTTTTCAATTGTGCCCCCACTAGTTAGGAAGCCTTCGCGGAGCGAAGGCAATCCTTCCGTCTTGCATAAGCCGAAAAAATAAAAAGACCATAGCCGCCATTGGTTACATAATCCCCTTCAGCTACACTATAAAGTAAATCACCTCAATGAAAAGATTCTTCATTACGGTTTTGCTATCCATGGGCAGCCTTGCTTCTTTTGCCCAGGGCACCGCCGCCTTGCAGATGATCGATAAAGAAGGCTGGACGGCCTACCTAAAGGGCACTATGCCATTGGTCATTAGCGTGCCTCATGGCGGAACGCTCAACCTGGGCGAGGTTGCCGACCGCAGCTGTGAAGGCGCGGTAACGGTCACAGATTCTTACACGAAAGAACTGGCCTTGGAGATCGCCGATCAACTGCAAAAATTTAAGGGCCAGTTGCCGTATCTGGTTATCTGTAATCTAATTCGAAAAGATATCGATCAAAACCGAGATAAGTCCGAAGCTACCTGTGGAGACAGTCGTATGGAGGGCCCTTGGGAAGTATTTCATTCACAGATCGACGACGCGATCGACGAGGCCATTTCAAAATTTGGACATTGTATTTATATCGACCTGCACGGTCACGGTCATCCCGAGCAACGGCTCGAGTTGGGGTATATGCTATCCGATAAAGAACTCAAAGAGATCTATCAAACTAAACAAACTCCTGCTAAGCAGCACTCGCTCAGCAATTACCTTACTGCTTCTAAGGGTACGCTGGAGTTGCATGATCTGCTTTTTGGCCCTGAGGCCTTCGGAACACTAATGGCAAAGGAAGGTTTTCCGGCTGTACCCAGTGCACAAGATCCTTTTCCGCAAGAGGGGCAGAAATATTTTAATGGAGGATATAATACAAGACGCTACACGGCCGCTAATCGTCCACAAGTGGTAGGTTGGCAGATCGAATCGAACATGAAAGGGGTACGCGATAAGGCGGGCCGGCCCGTATTTGCAGCTGCGTTTGCTAAGGTTATCACTCAATACATAGAGCAAGTATCGGCCCACAAAAAATAGGACTGTTTTAAAAGTGGGGGAGCTTGACCAGGGTCCTTAATTTTTTAAGGGCCATCGACAGTTGATTGCGGGCCACCTGGTATTCGATCTGCATGATCTCACAGATCTCTCTGTAGCTAAGCTGTTGATAATAGCGCAAAAAAATAATCTCTTGCTGGCGAGGAGAAAGTAAAGTCAGTTCTCGGGTCAGCGCCTCCACATTGGCTTTGTCTTGCTCTGATTGAATCAAGAAATGCTCGTGACTCATTTCAAACGTCTTATCGAGTTCGGTCAATTCGATGTGACGGCTTTTTTTGGCGGCTCTGATCAATTTATAGCGTAGTGATTTGAGTAGATATGCCTTTAAGGAGAGTAGAGGTGCGGGCTTGCGCTGTTGCCAGATTTCAATAAAGAGGTCTTGCAACGAGTCGTTGACCAGTTCTGAATCGCGGCAAATTTTGATGCCGTATTGATACAGCACCACATAGTACCGTTCAAAGAGAGCACCCAGCGCAGATTTGTTGCCCTGGCGGAAACTATCCCACAAGATATCGTCGCTATTAGCTTGCAATCGGAGTTGGTTGGCGGAGATAAAATTATCGTTTAATTAATGTTACAGATGTAAAGATTTGCACACTTGGTAGTGTCAGAAAGCCCCATGAGAGAGAATTTGCTAATTACTGCCGAAGAACTTTTGCTCGACGAGCGTTTTTTGTCGTGGGTAGGCAGCTTTGATAATAGCAATGATAATCAATGGATTAATTCTCTTCTCTCCTACTCAACCGAACAAGAAGATGAGGTTGCAGAAGCTGTTTCTCTGTATAGGGCGCTGCGGCTAAAAATGCGTCCGGCAGAGGGCCTTTTGCTTCAGCAACAACGCCTTCTCGAGCAGATGGATAGGCTTGAAGGGCAAACGGGTAAAAAGAAAATTCCCAAAAACATTTCGGTCGTTGCCCTCTTTTTAGGGTTACTGATTGGGTTTATCTGGTGGAATCAAACCTCGCTTCAACAGGTCAAAGAAAGGATCGGATCCGCTCTTAAAGGCAGTCAACGATTGGCCGATGGTACCTTAATCGAATTGAAGGACAACAGTACGATCACATTAGTTCCGAATTTCGAAAGAGCCCCCCGCCGTGAAGTATGGATAAAGGGTGAAGTGGAATTTTCTGTTCAAAAGAAAAAGGACAGAAAGCCTTTTGTTGTTCATATGGATCCCTTTGATGTAGTGGTTACGGGTACTGTCTTTCAGGCCATCAACTTGCCACAACGCTCCAGTGTTTTATTGCGAGAAGGAAGCGTCGAGCTCATTTTCAAAGATGGGCAACGACTGCAAATGTCACCCGGCGATTTTTATGCATACCATCGACCCGCTCTTGCACCCAGAGAAGAACCTGGCCTGGTACAAGACGGGCCTGTATTCGAGCGAAAGATCGTATTTGAAGACCTTACCATAAAAGAGGTAGCAGCAGAGATCGAAAGCCGTTATCCGGTAAAGATCGTCATTGCCTCTGCCGAGTTGGCCAGCCGCCGAATTACCGGCATTTTACCAAACGATAATTTAGTAGTTTTAATCAATGCCCTGCAAATCGCCACCGAGTCGGTAAGCAAGCAGCAGGGATCAACCATCGTTTTTACTCCTCAATAAACAATAAGCTGATATGAGAATCCACTATTTTTTAAGCTGTGCATTTTTACTTGTTGCCACGTTGGCCGGTGCTGCCTCTTCTCCTCAATACCCCGGCTATCAGTCGCCTTCTTGGGCAGTGGCCAAAACAACGTTACAACAGCGTAGCGAGCCGGCGGGTAACTCCGTTCAGGTCGTAACACTGCTAAAGCGCCTCAACAACGAAAAAGGTATTTATTTTTTACTGGCCGATCCATCGATTGCCCGATTGATGGTCAAGGAGCCTAATACCGACCGCCCCAGCCAGCAAGTCGTACAAGATATCGCTACTGAAGCCGGTCTTAGTTTTCGTAAAGTAGGCGAAAACACGTTTGTACTTCGTTTTGCAGACAAGAACGAGTTGGCGGGTTCGGCTGCATCATCACAGCCAGAAGAGCAATTACTTCGTTTGGAGCAGTTATTGGCTGAACTTTTTCCCATCAAAGGAAAAGTCTTCAATGCCAAAGACAATACCCCCATCGAGAATGTGAGCGTAAAGATCGTAGGTACCAAAAAGGGTACGGTTACCAAGGCAGACGGAAGTTTTAGTCTTGAAGTCGAAAAGGGCCAGGTACTTGAGTTCTCAAGCATCAATTTTATTGCCCGTTCACTCAAAGTCAACGAAGCCCGCGATATACAAGTCTTTTTGACCGAGTCAGAAAATAATCTAAGTGAGGTGATGGTGCTGGCCTACTCGAACCAGAAGCGCACGACCTTTACGGGTTCTGCCGTTACAGTTAAGAATGCTACGATCGAGAGTGCGCCTAACGCTTCCGTGCAAGAAAGTATTCAGGGCAATATTGCCGGTGTACAATCCACCAATGGTAGTGGCCAGCCCGGATCTGTTCCCAACATTCGCGTACGTGGTATTGGTTCTATCAACGCCAGCGCCACTCCGCTCTATGTAATTGACGGTATTCCGGTGGTCAGTGGCGATATTTCTGGTCTTAACTCTAATACGATTGCCGGTCTAAATGCCAACGATATTCAAACGATGACCGTGTTAAAAGATGCATCTGCCACATCACTCTACGGATCGCGTGCTGCCAATGGAGTCGTGTTGATCACCACCAAGAGTGGCAAGCCCGGAAAGACCAAGGTCAATTTTACCGTTCAGCGGGGTTACAACAATAACACCATACGCGACGAGCAAAAGACACTCACTACCGATGCCTATATTCAATATTATCGCGAAGGCTGGGCCAACGCCGGTAATAATCCTGCCTCTTACGATTCGTTGCTACGAGCAAACTCTATTGACCCCAATGTAAATACAGACTGGTTCGAAAAGGTGCTTCGTCAAGGTAACTATTCGCAGTACAATATGAATGTAAGCGGCGGAAATGATAAGTCTACTTACTTTATTTCGGGTAGCTACTATACCTCAGAGGCCCCCACAAAGGGAGTGGATTATGATAAAGCCACCTACCGACTTAATCTTACTTCTCAGGTTACCAAGCGTTGGAGTCTCAAGGGTGGATTTAGTGGTAGCTACCAACGCTCCAGCAATTTTTTGGGCGGAAGCTTCTTTGCCAACCCCATTCGCGCTATGTATCGTTTGGCCCCCTGGTTGCCCGTCTACAAGTCTGATGGTGTTACCTACGAACTGGGATACAACAGTGGTTACAACCCAGTCGCCGTTATTGAGACCACAAAAAGAAAGGCCAATACGTATAATATAGGTGCCAATGCCTCTACTACTTTTCAATTAATGGATGGGCTTACCTACGAAGGAAGTTTCGCACTTGACTTTAACCATGCCTTTCGCTCTATCTTCTACGATCCCCGTGTCGGCAATGCCAACGTTGCAGTGGGAGGTTCTATCGAAAACTATACCCAAGACATTACCAATTGGGTAGCTACTAATATTGTTCGTTACAAGAAAGATTTTAAAGGTGACCACTCGGTAGAGGCCTTTGCCGGTTACGAAGCCCAAAGCCGCGGCGATGTGGATCTCAGTATTATCGTCAACGGAATTGCACCCGGTACGTCAACAGCTGCAGGTGGTTCCAGCCCCGAGTTAACCACGGGTACGGGAACGGCCAATACGCTGGTCAGTAAATTCTTTAATGCCAATTACGCTCTCGGCGACCGTTATTTTGTGTCGGGTTCGGTGCGTGAAGATGCTTCGTCTCGATTTGCCCGCAATTTTCAGTCGGCTACATTCTGGTCTATTGGTGCGGGTTGGAATATTGCCAGTGAGTCCTTCTTTAAAGTTCCTGCCATTACCGAGTTAAAGGTTCGTGCCAGCTACGGATATACCGGTAATCAGGGCATCGACAATTTCGAATCGCAGGGTCTTTACAGTGCCGGTAGTGATTATAATTTTTCTTCTGGGCTTACCCTTTCTCAGTTGGCTAACGATAACCTGACTTGGGAAAAGAACATCCCCTTTAATATCGGATTAGATTTTGTGGCCTTGAAAGGAAGATTCTCAGGTTCGTTAGAATGGTATACCCGCACAAGTAGTGATCTGTTGGTGCGACAGGCCATCCCCAGCACCAATGGTGTCACAGGAGTTACCGTCAACAGTGGCGCCATGAGAAATACCGGAGTAGAAGTTACCCTATCAGCCGTGCCGATCTCTCCGGCCAAGGCCCGCGGTTTTAAGTGGGTGACCGACCTGAACGTGACAGCTTATCGTAACGAGATTACCGAAATCGATCCTGCTTTCTCAAACAATAGTGACTATTTCAGAAGAATAGGACGCGATTACTACCGTCATTTTCAACGCGGATATGCCGGTGTCAATCCGCAGAATGGAGAGGCCCTCTGGTATAACTCTACCGATAAGGAGTCTACCACCAATGTCTTTACCACGGCCTTACCGCGCATTGAGTTTGGCAGCGCCATTCCCCGTTTCTACGGCGGTTGGACCAATACGTTTACCTATCAAAACTTCAAGCTCAATTTTCAGTTCTTTATCAATTGGGGTAACCAGATCTACGACGAGTATGGTTACTTGCAAAAGACCGATGCCAACCTCGGGTTCTCCGACCAAAGCAATGGCCTTAGCCGATATGAGTTTAGCCGCCGCTGGACTACACCGGGTCAGATCACCGATGTACCCAAGCCGGTATTTCTGGGAACGCAGTCTTCGGCGGGCAGTTACGAGAGTAGCCGTTTTCTCTATGACGGCAGCTATATACGCTTAAGGGACATCAGCCTTTCGTACACGCTGCCCAAAACCTGGCTCGCCAAGGCCAAGGTAACATCGGCCCGTATGTATGTAAGAGGACAAAATCTGTTTACCTATGTTAGAGACAAGCGCTTCAATACCGATCCGGAAGTGAGTATCGACGGCGTCATGTCGCAGCGTCCACCTGTATTTAATACTTTATTGTTCGGAGTTGATTTTACCCTTTAAAAAATTCTCATCGCCTAATCGATAAATTAAAATTGTATGCGAACTAAAAATTATTTTCTGGCACTGGTTACCTTAACAGCCCTGGTGAGCGTATCGTGTAAAAAGAGTTTTACCGATGTAAGACCCCAACAAAGTGTGTTTACCGCCGATGTATTCTCTAGCCTAAGCACCGCGCGGGCCGCTGTTAACGGGTTGTATTCTCAAATGCAGTCTTACAGCTACTATGGTCGAGATGCAATGGTAATTCCCGAAGTGCTATCCGACAATGCTACCCGCAGTGTGCGTACCGGTAATCGTTATACCGGTATGAACACCATGACCCATACGGCAACCGATGCCAACGTCGGTCGCTTTTGGGACCAACTTTATCGGGTAGTAGTTAATGCAAACGCCATCATTGCCAACGAAGAGAAGCTAAAAGGTATTGTAGCCCCATTAGAGCTTCCTGAGTTAACGCAATTGATCGGAGAGGCATACGCTGTTAGGGCGATGGTCTATTTTGACCTTGCCAAGTTCTTCTCTCGCCCCCTAAATTTTACCGCCGACGGATCTCACCTTTGTGTGCCGCTGGTGCTGAATCCGGTTACTACGGTTGCCGAAGTTACCTATCCTGCTCGCGCTACCTCGAAACTGGTCTATGACCAGATCGAAAAAGACCTTGCCGCTGCCCTCGAACGATTGCCCTCTACTGGTAACGTGATTGTAAATGGTGCCACTAGTGCTACCTGGCAAAAGATTCGCTTTAATCGCTTTACCGCACTGGCCCTTCGAGCTCGCATTGCAATTTATAAGTCCGATTGGACAACGGCAGTGGCTGCCGCCTCCGAAGTTATCAATTCGGGTCGCTATTCCTTGTACAGTTTTGCGGGAATGATCCAGGAGTTTAGAACGGTAGGTAATACAGAGTCAATTTTAGAGGTTGCCAACAACACAAACGATAATCCGGGCACCGATTCGTATGCCTATCTCTGCAGCCAGCAAGGTTATGGTGAGGTTTTAGGTACCCGTCAGTCCATGAACAGCCGCAGTACGGGTACTACGCTATCAACGTTCAGAGGTTTGTACGAAGCGTACAGCGCTACCGATGTAAGAAGACAATTTGTGGAGTTGGGCAATCGAAATTCATTGGGTGGAGAGTTCAACGTACCGCTGGCGCTCAAGTATGTTAATATTTCGACCTATCTCGAGAATACCAAGGTATTGCGCTTTGCAGAGATGTATCTATCCAGGGCCGAGGCACTGGCCAGGCAAGCGGCCCTTAGTGGCGACCAAGCTGCACTCACCAGTTCGTTGGCCGATCTTAATTTGCTCAGAGCGCGTCGCGATACGGCTACCGGCAGTCGCCCGCTTGTGGTCAGTCTACTGCCCACACCACCGGTCGGGCAGATCAGCGTTACCGCTTATATCGATACGATTATGCTGGAGCGCAGAAGGGAGTTTGCTCTCGAAGGGCAGCGTCTGTTCGATCTTAATCGTACGCGCACCAATTACGTAAAGATTAGCAGTGGTGGCAATGCCGTCTCTCGTCTTATTGATTACAATGCTACCACCAGTAGCTTTTATAATCGTACCATTTTACCGTTGCCCGTAGGAGAAGTGCAGGCTAATACCAACTTGGTTCAAAATCCTGGATTCTAACAAAAATTATTACTGCTTGTAATCGTGTTTTATCTGCTTTCATATAGTGTAAAAAAACTGCAACGCTTGGGGTTTGCTACGAATCGCATTGGGGAAGAGCGATGGGTTTATCTCGTACTATTTTTTGTGGTAATGATCTTTGCTACGCCTGTTGCCCAAGCCCAATCCACGGCAGCAGCCTCTTTTCCACTACTACAAAAAGGAAAGCAATCGTACGTATTCTCTTCTGCTTCATTGCGAATGCCGGCTCCTGTAACGGTTTGGATGTATAGCCCCACGGACCGACCCGATACATTGCCTGTTGTGATCATGTTGCACGGCGCCGAGCGAAATGCGTCGGGTTACTTAGATCAGTGGTCACGCGTGGCCGACCTTTATCAACTAGTCGTGTTGGCGCCCACCTTCGATAAAGATAATTTTAAAGGGAGTGACCGCTACAATTTGGGTAACGTTTGGAATGAGAAAGAGGGGCGCTTTACCCCAGAAAGAGAGTGGACCTTCTCTGTTATTGAGCCCTTGTTCGATCAATTTGTAAAGGCATCGGGTAGCCGCGAAATGCAGTATTATTTATCGGGGCACTCCGCCGGCGCGCAATTCGTTCATCGGTTTCTCTATTTTGTGCCCAACAACAGAGCCGCCAAAGTATTTATCGCCAACGCGGGGTGGTACACGCTGCCCGATCTGCAGAACGACTATCCTTTTGGTATTAGAAACGTGCCTGGGATCAAAAAAAACATACAACAGTTTTTTTCTAAACCGCTGTTGCTCGCTTTGGGCGAGGCGGATACCGATACCACTAGTGCTAATTTTCAAAAAGGAGAACCGTATAGTTTGCAAGGAGCCAATCGTTTTGAACGAGGTAAGAACTTTTTTGCAAGCGTCCGCTCAGCCGCTAGTATGCAACAGGCCCCGCTTCGCTGGACCCTCATCTCACTTCCGGGTGTCGCCCATTCGAATGCAGAGACAGCCAAGCAGGCCGGAGCTTTTTTTCGAGCGGTATATTACCCAACTTCAACTACTAAATAAATCCTAACCTTCATTGTACAACCAACCGCTATGAACTCTTTTAACCATTTGTCTCGTTTTATGTTGATCGGCCTTGTTTCAGTCTTACTGTTCGCAACATCCGCACAGGCCCAGACCATAATTTTTTCTGAGAGTATGGGTGTACCCTCGGCTACTACCCTTGTGACCGCTTATACCGGGTGGCAAAATGCCGGAGCCCTTACTTTCTCTAATGGGGGGCAGGCAGCCTCTGCCGACGTAAGAACTACCAACGCATCATCAAATTACCCGGGTTCATCCGGTGGCGGAAATGTTTTCTATACCGGCACGTCTTCCACCAATGCGGGCGGTTTTTCTATTGAGGGTATCAATGTGGCTGCATTCAGAAACTTGACACTTGATTTTGCCTACAGAAAAGAAAGCTCCTCGGCTTTTCCAAATTTCTCCGTTGATTACTGGAATGGCACTGCCTGGGTAAATTTGGCTAATACAGCTGCTGCTTTATTTAACGAAGCTGCTAATGCTCCGGTGGGTTGGTACCCTGCTAAAACCATTACCCTTCCTGCCGCCGCACAGATCAATGGACTTCGACTTCGTTTTGTGCGAAATACCGGCGGTACCGTTACCATCCGCATAGACGATGTGGTGCTTACCGGTACACCTGCCGTGGTAGGAAGCTGCGGAACGAATGTGTCTGTTAGTAGTAGTGTTACCGCTTCTTGCGGACCCGCCTCCGTTAATTTGAGTGTGGCCAGTGGGCCGCTCGTGCCTGGTGCCAGCTGGGTCTGGTATAGTCGTAGTTGTGGAGGTACCCGAGTTGGTACAGGAGCCACCATTACCGGTGTTGCGGTCAACGCAACGACCAGTTTCTTCGTTCGCTCAGAGGGAGGTAGCTGCGGCACGACGCGTCCTTGTGAGACCGTAACCGTATCGGTAACGCCAATACCCGTAATGAGTGTTGAGGTATTGGGCGATACCAGTTTGATTCCAGGAAAGACGACCACGCTCATTGCTACGGCCACTCCCGCTTCGACCGGTCTTGTCTACACTTGGAGAAAAGACGGTGTGGTTGTAAATGGGGCAACTGGGTCGTCTATTACCATTGGTATTGATGCACTGGGTACCTACACGGTTAGTGCATTGACTGCAACGGGTTGTTCAGCTAGCTCTCCCGGCCGAAGAATTACCGCTGCCGCTTCCGAACAAGCCTGGATTAGTCCCAACCCTACCAACGGGCCTTTTAAGGTTCGCTATTACAGCGCTGCAACTGCATTTAATTTTCAGCGTATCCTATACATCTATGATCAACAGGGAAGGCTCGCATTTAGCAGAAACTATCCTATAACAGGACCCTATAGCAGCATGGATGTTGATTTTTCCGGAATGGGCAAGGGAACTTACTATGTCTTTATCGGAAAAACGGTGGGGGAGCGTATTGCCGTCGGCAAATTGATTTTGCAGTAAAACGCAGGTTGTTGTTTTTCAACGATAAACGCATTTAAATCGTTAAAAAACTACAAAAGATTAGTGATTTTCTTGATGCGTTGGCTCCCTAAATTTGTAGCCATGCAGCATCATCCCATTCAACTACGGCAAGTGGTCGTTGCTGACCGGAGTCCCATCTTTCGGTTGGGCATGAGTAGTACGTTTAAAAAGCGCTACGAATCCGTGCAAGTACACGAGGCGGGTAATGGCGAAAAATTGATGCAACTTTTTAACGAGCACGCGATCGATCTGCTCATCATGGACGACCTTGTGTTTGAGACCGAACTTCGCCCGCTGGTCAAAAAACTAAGACTCATTAATCCGACTACCCGTATTTTATTTTTTTCCGATCGTGGCGAGGAGCATTTTTTGTCGTGCATGCCCAAGGGAGGTATCTATGGCTATATCAACAAAAAAGCCCAGGCCGCGCAATTGCTCGAGGCCGTCGAGGCCCTTAAAGAAGGGCATCATTTCTTTTCTCAAGAACTCTTGATCGGTCGCCTGCTCTAGTCTCTGTTACTTGTAAAGGACAATAGGAGAATGGTCTTTGCACCTCCTATCTTTGTGGGCTCCCATGCCCCGAAAGAAAGTTGCAAATACTGCGCCCGCCTATACCGACACCGCCTCTATTGTGGTATCGGGTGCCCGGGAGCATAATCTTAAGAATCTCGATATTTCCATTCCCAAAAATCAGTTGGTGGTCATTACGGGCATCAGCGGTTCGGGCAAATCGTCGCTGGCCTTCGATACGCTCTATGCCGAGGGGCAACGACGCTATATGGAAACCTTTGGGGCTTATGCCAGGCAATTTATGGGAGATATGGAACGTCCCGATGTAGACCGCATAACGGGGCTTTCGCCGGTCATTGCCATTGAGCAAAAGACCACCAATAAGAACCCGCGCTCTACCGTCGGTACGGTTACCGAGGTCTATGATTTTTTACGGCTGCTATTTGCCAGGGCGGGGCAGGCATTTTCGTACGAGACCGGTAAGCCAATGGTCAAGTGGAGCGAAGAGGAGATCGTTAAAAACATAGTCGATAAATATTCGAATAAAAAGATCAGCGTGCTCGCTCCACTCGTAAGAGGTCGTAAGGGGCATTACCGAGAGCTTTTCGAGGAGTGGCGAAAAAAAGGATTTGTAAAAGTGCGGGTCGATGGAGAGATCCGAGAAATGACAGCACGCATGCAAGTGGACAGATATGTAATACACGATATCGAGTTGGTGGTAGATCGCCTGCAAGTAACCCCCGATCTTCGGCCGCGGCTAAGTGCCAGTGTGCAGCAGGCCTTAAAACTCGGCAAGGGATTATTGTTCGTGCTCACCGAGCAGGAAACTGTTGTTCAATATTCTCGCCAACTAATGTGCGAAGACACCGGCATCAGTTACGAAGAGCCCTCGCCCAATGCCTTTTCGTTCAATTCTCCCTATGGGGCCTGTTCGGTTTGCAAAGGATTGGGCGTACAACACCGGGTCAGTATGGAACGGCTGATGCCCGACACGTCTCTATCGATCAGTGAAGGCGGAATTGCACCGTTAGGAGAGGCGCGCGATGCCTGGGTATACAAGCAGGCACAAGAGCTGGCCCGTCAGCATAAGATATCGCTGCAAAAACCGATTAAGGAGCTTACGGCTGCGCAGTTGAATATTTTATTGTACGCGGATACAGAAGGAAAAGTCGCCGATATTGATTTTTCGGATGCCAAGTTCGATGCTTCGGCTCCCTTCGAAGGGGTGGTGAATGTACTTCTTCGTTGGTATGCGAGCCCCTACAGTGATTCCATTCGCGAGTGGGCTGAGGAGTTTATGGAGGTTCAGGCCTGCGCGGCCTGCGAAGGAACGCGCTTAAAAAAAGAAAGCCGTTGGTTTCGTATCAATGGCCGAGATATCGCTTCTCTTAGCAACATGAATCTCGATAACCTGGCGGCTTGGTTCGATGGCATCGAATTAATGCTCGACAACAAGCAAAAAGCCATTGCCAGCGACGTGTTAAAAGAGATCAGAGAGCGCTTGCAGTTCTTGTTGAATGTAGGGTTGGGTTACCTAACGCTGAACAGAGGTACGCGTACCCTAAGTGGAGGAGAATCCCAGCGTATACGACTGGCCACCCAGATCGGAAGTCAGTTACAAGGCATCACCTATATCTTAGATGAACCTTCCATTGGTTTGCATCAACGAGACAACCAGCGGCTCATCGATGCCCTCAAACAACTGCGAGACATTGGCAATAGTATTTTGGTCGTGGAGCACGACAAGGATATCATGTTGGCAGCCGATTACCTAATCGACATTGGCCCCAAAGCGGGACTTTATGGCGGAAAGATCGTGGCACAGGGAACGCCGTCTCACGTACGAAAATTAAAGACCCTTACCGCTGGGTACCTCAATGGACGCTACAGCTTACCCTTGCCCGCCGAACGAAGAAAGGGATCGGGCAAAACACTGTTGCTGCGCGGTGCGTCGGGCAACAATTTGCAAAAAGTAACGGCTACATTTCCGTTGGGAACGTTTATAGTGGTAACCGGTGTAAGCGGATCGGGTAAGTCGACCCTTATTAACGAAACACTGTATCCGATTCTTTCACAGCATGCTTTTGGGTCTAGGCAACAGCCACTTTCTTATGAGTCGGTAAAAGGGTTGGAACACATCGATAAGGTCATCGAGATCGACCAAGCTCCCATTGGGCGAACGCCGCGGAGTAATCCGGCCACGTACTGCGGATTCTTTGCCGATATCCGAACATTGTTCGCTTCGCTCCCCGAGAGTAAGGTAAGAGGATATGGCGCGGGTCGTTTTTCGTTTAATGTAAAAACGGGTCGTTGTGCCGAATGTGAGGGCGGGGGTATGAAGGTGATCGAGATGAATTTCTTGCCCGATGTTTATGTGCATTGTCCTGCTTGTAACGGAAAACGGTACAATCGCGAAACACTCGAGATACGATACAAGGGTAAATCCATCGCCGATGTGCTGGGCATGACGGTAGCCGAGGCAATGGAGTTCTTTCAACCCGTGCCTTACTTGTACAGAAAGATCAAGGTCTTGTACGAAGTCGGATTGGGATATATAACCCTGGGACAATCGGCCCTGACCCTCAGTGGAGGAGAAGCCCAACGCATTAAGTTATCGACCGAGTTAGCCAAGCGCGATACCGGTAAAACATTTTATATTTTGGATGAGCCCACTACCGGATTGCATTTTGAGGATATCCGTCAACTTACCGACGTCCTTAACCGGTTGGTAGACCGGGGCAATACGGTGCTGGTCATCGAACATCATATGGATATAATTAAATTGGCCGATCATATTATCGATCTGGGCCCCGAAGGAGGTGACGGCGGTGGAAAGATCTTATTTGCCGGTACACCCGAAGAAATGGTTCGTACCACGAGCACGCATACGGCCCATTTTCTGGCGCCAGAGCTTCGAGCCCATAAAGAATAATGTAAATTAACGCTGGTGCGTCATCTCGATGTGCTCAATGCCGTCCTCGAGATAGATTTCTCCGGAGCGTACAAATCCAAACGATTCATAAAAGGTTTGCAAATAGCACTGGGCGCCGATCACCAAGGTCCGGGTCTCGAAAAGTCGTTCACAGCGCTCGATCGATTCTTGCATCAACGCTTTGCCAAGTCCTTTTCTTCGAAAAGCTGGCGAGGTTACCACCCGGCCGATCGAGGCGGCAGCATACGAGATGCCCGGCGGTACCAGGCGGGTGTAGGCAGCCAACTCCTCTTGTACGTATCCCAATAAATGATAAGAGGCCTGGTCTTTGTTGTCAAGGTCTTGAAAGGCGCAGGTTTGTTCTACCACAAACACTTCGGCTCGCAAGCGAAGCAATGCGTAGAGTTCGTCGGGCGAAAGCTCGTTGAATTTTTTTAATACCCAGCGCATGGTCTAAGCCGCCACCACTTTTTTTAGTTGTGCAATGGTGGCCACCGGGTCGGCCGCTTTAAAGACGGTATTGCCGGCTACCAATACATCGGCTCCGGCGGCTACGATAGAGGGGGCGTTTTGGAGGGTAACCCCGCCATCGATCTCTATGTGGGCATTAGAGCCACTGCTGTTGATCAGCTCTCTCAGCTCTCGAATCTTGATCAGGGTATGCGGAATAAATTGCTGCCCGCCAAACCCTGGATTCACACTCATTAGGCACACCAGGTCTATATCGCGAATCACCTCGCCAATAACAGAAACGGGTGTGTGGGGGTTAAGGGCCACACCGGCTTTAACGCCCAGACTTTTTAGTTGCTGAATATTGCGATGTAAGTGTGTACAAGCTTCTGCATGAACGGTAATAATATCGGCTCCCGCCTGTTGAAAGGCCTCTGCGTAGCGCTCGGGTTCTTCTATCATCAAGTGCACGTCGCAGGTCTTATTCGTGGCCTTTCTAAAAAACTGAATCAGCATGGGCCCAAAACTAATGTTGGGTACAAAGCGGCCATCCATTACATCGAGGTGATACCAGTCGGCCTGGCTGTTGTTGAGCATATCGCAATCTTTTTGCAATTGCAAAAAGTTGGCCGATAGAAGCGAAGGTGCTACAAGTGGCATGGGTGCAAGATACTGATCATTTTTCAAGACGCTGCAAGGCCGCTCGGGCTTCGGTAAGTGAAGTGTCTAACGAGAGGGCCAGTCGAAAATGCTCCAGTGCTTTTTCTTTTTTTCCCAGTCGGTCAGCCCATTTGCCCAGCCAATAATGCACCGGGGCATAGCCCGGCGACAAGGTGCGAAGTAGCTCGAGCTCTTTTAAGGCCGGCTCAAATTGTTTTAGCTCCAGTAGCAAAGCTGCTTTTTCTATGTAGGCCTCGTAAAAGTTATAGTCGGTTTGAATGGTCTTATCGAACCAGCCGATCGCTTTGACCGGCTCTTTAATGGTCTCGAAGTAGATGCCTTTGTAATAGTAGGGTTCTGCGCCTCCTGCAGAACCCGAATTAGCCAATAGCGAATCACAAAGGGATAGGGTAGCGGGGTCACCTTGTTCGGCCAGCCGAAGGGCACGGGAATAAGCTGCCTCTAGTGCATTGGGCACCAGGCGTTCGGTAAGCTCCGGTTGGGTTACTTCCTCTTTAGAATTACTCGTGGACAGTTGGCAACCTGTCAGCATCAAGATCGCGCAACAGGCAAGCCGGCCGGGGCGCTTTATATATTCGCTGAGGTTTGACATTTTGTTGACATTCTTTTGTAGAAACAAAGATAGCTTTGCGCTCCTTAAAGCCTTGTTATGTCATCTTTGTTTCGTGTAAACGCATGGTTCGTTGTTCTATTGTTTTTTATGCAGACCGGTCAATCGCTGTTACAAGCGCAATCTGCTGCTGCGGACTCGCTTCGCTACGAAGAGGAGACCCACCTGCGCAATATTCGCCAGTTGACTTTCGGGGGCGACAATGCAGAGGCGTATTGGAGCTTTGATGGCAAGATGCTCGTCTTTCAGCGTACCTCGGTCAAAGATGGTATTCCTTGCGATCAGATCTATGTAGGCAAGGTGCCTGCTAACGCGGGAGAGCCCTTTACGTATAAGATGGTCAGCACCGGTAAGGGAAGAACGACCTGCGCCTACTTTACAAAAGACAATAAGCATATTATTTATGCCTCTACCCATTTGGCCAGTGAGGCTTGTCCGCCCGTTCCTGACCGTGCCAAGTACGGTAATAAATATATCTGGCCTCTGTATAGAGGGTACGATATATTTATGGCCGACCTCAATGGCAATATCAAAAAGCAACTGACCACCTCTCCTTACTACGATGCCGAGGCTACGCTTTCTCCCGATGGCAAGAAAATGATCTACACCAGCACCAAGGACGGTGACATCGAGTTGTACAGTATGGATCTGGCTACACAACAAGAAAAGCGGATCACCACTACACTGGGGTATGATGGCGGCGCTTGGTTTAGCCCCGATGGAACAAAGATTATCTGGCGAGCCTCTCGCCCCACCACGCCCGAACAGATCGGTGAATACAAAGAGTTACTGGCCCAAGACCTGGTGGCTCCTACCAATATGGAAGTGTGGGTGGCCAATGCCGATGGCAGCAATCCGCGCCAGGTTACTCAGTATGGACAGGCCAATTGGGCGCCGGTGTTTATGCCCGACAGTAAGCGCATCATCTTTGCTTCGAATCACGAGTATAAGCGGGGCTTTCCGTTTAACTTGTATACCATCAACGAAGATGGCACCAATCTGCAAAAGATAAGCCGCGACAAGGGCTTCGATGCTTTTCCTATGTTCTCGCCCAATGGTAAGAAGATCGTATTTGCCAGCAACCGAAACAATGGCGGCACCCGCGACACCAATGTCTTTGTGGCCGATTGGGTAGAATAAGCAAAGAGATTTCCTATATTTGATTTATACAAAATCAAGTTTATGGAAACCGGACTGTTGCACCTCCACAACGCGCTTCGATGGGTTGTTCTACTCCTTTTATTGCTGTCGATCGTTCAGGCCTTTTCTAAAAAGGAATCGGTTCGATCGACCAGTCTTTTCTTAATGATCGCGGCCCACACCATGCTGCTCATCGGACTTTATCAAGTGCTGGGCGGTCGCTATTCGTGGGGTAACGTACCCGAAGGGGTCTCGGTGATGAAAGATTCCTTTTATCGATTTTACCTGGTTGAGCATCCCTTGCTGATGATCTTGGCCGTGGTGCTTATAACCTGGGCCCGTACCAAAGCCAAAATACTTTCTTACAAACCGGCTTCTTATGCCCTGCTGGTCTCGCTATTGATGATCTTGGCCGCCATGCCCTGGCCCTTTCGCGAGGGGGTGGGCAGACCCTGGTTTCCCGGAATGTAAGTGGCCGCTTAAAAAAATAAGGTATGCCTCATTATTATACACTGGGTTCCATTCCGCACAAACGCCACACACAGTTTAGAAAGCCCGATGGTACGCTGTACAGCGAGCAATTGTTCTCGACCGAAGGGTTTAGTGACGATTATGCGCTGCTCTATCATTGTCATCCTCCCACCCAGATTATTCGTACCGAGCCGCAACAAGACGTGTCGCCTCAGGTCGCAGAAGAAAAAATGCTACAGCATCGCAGCTTCGAAGGATTCAAGGTGCCGCGCATAGACGATTACCTGCAAAGTCGAATACCGGTATTGGTCAACGGGGATTGTCATATTGTGCTCGCTGCACCCCAAAAAAGTACCACCGATTATTTTTACAAGAATACCGATGCCGACGAAATGATCTTCGTGCACGAGGGCAGCGGTAAAGTAATTACGCAATACGGTCAACTCCCCTTTAGCTACGGTGATTATATCGTGTTGCCTCGGGGCACCATTTATCAAATTCATTTCGATACCCCCGATAACCGTCTCTTTATTGTAGAATCGTTTACACCGCTTCGCTATCCTAAGCGCTACACCAGTCGTCGCGGGCAGCTAATGGAGCATTCGCCCTACTGTGAAAGAGATATTCGTCCGCCCCAAGATCTTTTGACCATTGACCAGAAAGGCGATTTTCTAATCAAGGCCAAAAAGAAGGGAATCCTTTACGGACTTCATTATGGCACACATCCTTTCGATGTGGTGGGATGGGATGGTTGTTGCTATCCGTTTATTTTTTCCATTCACGATTTTGAGCCTATTACCGGAAGGGTACATATGCCTCCGCCCATTCACCAGACCTTCGAGACCGATGCCTTTGTGGTCTGTTCTTTTGTGCCTCGTCTTTTCGATTATCATCCGCAAGCCATTCCCGCTCCCTACAATCACTCTAATATCGACAGCGATGAGGTTATTTACTATGTGGATGGCGATTTTATGAGCCGCAAATCGGTGACCCGGGGTATGATTACCCTGCATCCGGCCGGTATTCCGCATGGTCCGCATCCGGGGGCGGTCGAAAAAAGTATCGGTGCCAAAGAGACGAAAGAGCTGGCCGTTATGGTCGATACCTTTCGGCCCCTGATGCTAACCCGGCAGGCGCTGGAGATCGAGAACCAGAACTACGTGATGAGCTGGGCCGAATAGGGGGGGCTGCAAGTGCGAGCCGCTATTGCCCCTTAAACTGCTGATAATCATATAAATAAGACCCTTATCCGACATCCGGGCCCGGGTTTTCCACCTTCGGGGAAAAAATCGGCCATTTTCTTCGTTATTCCCTGATAACGACCTATCTTTGCACCCCTTAAAATCGTATGTCGAAACAACCGCTGATCAAGCAAGATGGAATAATTCTGGAAGCATTGTCCAATGCCATGTTCAGAGTCAAGCTTGAAAACGGTCACGAGATCCTGGCGACCATCTCTGGAAAAATGAGGATGCACTACATCCGTATTTTACCCGGCGATAAAGTAGGAGTAGAACTTTCGCCCTACGATCTGACAAGGGGTCGGATCAATTTCCGATACAAGTAAGACCGAAAAAAACAACAAGATGAAAGTAAGAGCCTCCATCAAAAAGCGCAGCGTGGACTGTAAGATCGTCCGTCGCAAAGGCAAGCTGTACATCATTAACAAAAAAAATCCCCGCTTCAAGCAGCGCCAGGGATAATCCACGTTAATAACCATTCAACAATAAAAAACTACTATGGCTCGTATTGCCGGTGTTGATTTACCAAAAAACAAAAGAGGAGAGATCGGTCTCACCTATATCTTCGGAATTGGCCCTGCCACTGCCCGTTACATTCTCGATAAGCACAACATTGATCGTAATAAAAAAGTGCACGAGTGGAACGACGATGAGCTCAACGCCATTCGTACTGTGATTACCGAAGAGCTGAAAGTAGAAGGTCAACTCCGTTCCGAAGTGCAAATGAGCATCAAGCGTCTGCTCGATATCGCTTGCTACCGCGGTCTTCGTCACCGTAAAGGGTTGCCCGTTCGTGGTCAGCGTACCAAGACCAACAGCCGTACGCGTAAAGGAAAACGTAAAACCGTTGCCGGTAAGAAGAAGGCAGCTAAAAAATAATTAACTGAAGTCATTCAATCATCATGGCAAAAGCACAACAACAGCAACCCAGCGCCAAGGCCGCCGCTAAGAAAAGAGTGGTAAAAGTAGATGCCTACGGCGATGCCCACATCTCTGCTACCTTTAATAATATCATCATCAGTCTTACCAATAAGACCGGTCAGGTGATCTCTTGGAGCAGTGCCGGTAAGATGGGATTTCGTGGATCAAAGAAGAATACCCCCTATGCCGCTCAAACGGCCGCTGCCGATGCAGCCCGAGCTGCATTCGATGCAGGTCTCAAGCGCGTAGATGTGTATGTAAAAGGTCCTGGTTCGGGTCGTGAAGGTGCCATCCGCTCGCTGTCACAAAGTGGTATCGAGGTGGTGATGATCAAGGATGTAACACCGATGCCTCACAACGGTTGCCGTCCTCCGAAGAAGAGAAGGGTATAATTTACATATACGCCATTTGCGTTTCATTTTATAAAAGGGTGCGCGATTAATTTTTTAAAAGCTTTTTACCGATCGCGACACCGGTTTTTAAAAAAGCTTAAATGAACAATCACTATGGCAAGGTACAATGGTCCTAAGACCAAGATCTCCCGTATTTTCGGGGAGCCCATTTTGGGCAATGGAAAATGGCTGGGTAAGAACAGTAATCCTCCCGGTCAGCATGGAGAAAAGCGTAAGCGTAAATCGCTTGGCGAGTATGCGCTGCAATTGCGCGAAAAGCAAAAAGCCAAATACACGTACGGTGTATTAGAAAAACAATTCCGTAAAACATTCGAAGAGGCCGCCCGTCGCAAAGGGGTAACCGGCGAAAACCTGATTCAACTGCTCGAAGCGCGGTTAGACAATACGGTATTTCGTATGGGAATCGCCCCCTCTCGTCCTGCTGCCCGTCAGTTGGTTAGTCATAAGCACGTCGAGGTAAATGGCAAGGTGGTCAACGTACCCTCTTTTCAATTGAAGCCCGGCGATGTGGTAACCATCAAGATCAGCAGTAAAGAGCGCGCTTCCATTGCCGGAGCCGTTCGGGGAAAGAATCCTAAGTTCAACTGGCTCGATTTTAACGAGACCGCAGGCAAGGGAACCTTTATCGCTTATCCCGAAAGAGAGAGCGTACCCGAGAATATCAAGGAGCAACTGATTGTCGAATTATACTCTAAGTAATAACGAGGAGTTTTTATTACCATTTAAAGTAATCAACTATGGCCATCCTTAATTTTCAAAAGCCCGATAAGATCATTCTTCAGAAGTCTTCTGATTTCAATGCCCAGTTCGAGTTTCGACCGCTAGAGCCCGGTTATGGTGTTACCATCGGTAATGCCCTGCGTCGTGTTTTGCTCAATTCTCTCGAGGGGTATACCATTGTAGGCGTTAAGATCGAAGGGGTCGATCATGAGTTCGCCACCCTCAAGGGCGTGAGCGAGGACGTAGTAGAGATGTTGTTGAACTTAAAGCAGGTTCGTTTCAAGAAATTGGGCGACCAAGAGGTGAGTAGCGAAAAGATCAGTCTCTCTATTAAGAATAAGACCGAGTTTACCGCTGCCCTGATCGGTGACAATACCCAGTCTTTTCAGATTATGAATCCCGATCTGCTCATCTGTACGCTTGATAGTTCGGCCCGTCTCGATATGGAGTTGACCATCGGCAAAGGACGCGGATATGTTTCTGCAGAAGATAATAAGCCCAAAGAAGCACCGCTGGGGTATATACCCGTAGATGCGATCTACACGCCCATCAAAAATGTTAAGTATAGCATCGAGAATACCCGTGTAGAGCAGCGTACCGACTTCGAAAAGCTGATCATGGAAGTGGCTACCGATGGTACCATTCATCCCGAAGAGGCCGTTAAGCAAGCCTCTCGCATTCTGATTCAGCATTTGATGATCATTACCGACGAGAACATTACGTTCGATAATAAAGAAGAAAAGAAAGAGGACCTGGTCGATGAGCAGACCCTGCAGTTACGCAAGGTGTTGAAGACTCCGCTCGAAGATCTCGATCTTTCGGTGCGTGCCTTTAACTGTCTAAAAGCCGCTAAGATCAATTCACTGAGTGAATTGGTTCAGTACGAGCAAGAAGACCTGATGAAGTTCCGCAACTTCGGACAAAAGTCACTTTCTGAGATCGAGCAAGTGCTCTCTGAAAGAGGATTACATTTCGGAATGGACCTGGTAAAACTGGGGATCGACCTGAGTGAATTTTAATTTTATTCAATAACGCTTCTCCGCAATAGAAGCAACCCCTGCAATTCCTGACACGGTGCAGCGGCTTAAAAAACAAATTTCATGCGTCACGGAGACAAAGTAAACAACCTCGGCAGAAAGAAAGCCCATCGCGATGCGTTGCTGAGCAATCTGGCCTGCCAACTTATTACACACAAGCGTATCGTAACTACGACCGCCAAGGCCAAGGCTCTGCGCGTATATGTAGAACCCATCATCACCAAGGCCAAAGAAAATACGACCAACCAGCGTCGGGTGGTGTTCAGCTACCTGCAAGACAAAGAAGCCGTTAAGGAACTCTTTGGTGCGGTGGCCGAGAAAGTGGCCGGTCGCCCCGGTGGCTACACGCGCATTATCAAATTAAGATTTCGCACCGGTGATAACGCCGATACTTCTATGATCGAGTTGGTAGACTTTAACGAGATCTACGGTAAGGGTAAAGGCGAAGAGAAAGCAACGGCCAAAAAGACTCGTCGCTCGGGTGCGCGCAAGAAAGCAGCTGCGCCCGCAGTTACGGAGACTCCTGCTGCCGAAGCTCCTGCCGCCGAGTAAGACCTTTTTATCTTATTATAGTGATGCCCCGCCTATGAGAACGGTATCGGTAGGATTGGTTCAGATGAGCTGTTCCGGCAATAAAGCGGATAACCTCAACAAAGCCATTCATGCAATAGAGCAGGCAGCCGCCAAAGGAGCCAAGCTGATCTGTTTACAAGAGCTGTTCACCTCGCTTTATTTTTGCGACGTGGAGGCCTACGAGAATTTTAAACTGGCCGAACCCATTCCCGGTCCTTCTACCGAAGCATTACAATTGGTTGCCGAGCGGTTAGGGGTAGTTATTGTTGCCTCCTTGTTCGAAAAAAGGGCCGAAGGTCTTTATCATAATACCACGGCGGTCATCGATGCAGACGGCACCTATCTGGGCAAGTATCGTAAGATGCATATTCCTGACGATCCGGCCTATTACGAGAAATTTTATTTTACACCCGGAGATCTCGGATACAAAGTTTTCAAAACAAAATTTGCGACCATTGGAGTGCTAATCTGTTGGGATCAGTGGTATCCCGAAGCGGCCCGCATTACAGCGCTAATGGGTGCAGAGATTCTTTTTTATCCCACGGCCATTGGTTGGGCCACCAGCCAAGACAGTGCCACTAACACCGAACAATACAATGCATGGCAAACCATGCAGCGTAGTCATGCCGTTGCCAATGGTGTGCATGTGGTCAGCGTTAATCGAGTTGGTCTCGAGCAAAATGGGGCCATGCAGTTTTGGGGCGGCTCGTTTGTATCCAATCCCTTTGGTACGTTACTGTGGCAAGGTTCGCACGACAACGAAGAGACCGCGGTGGTAACTATCGACTTGTCTAAGACCGATCATTACCGTACGCACTGGCCTTTTTTGCGCGACCGTCGTATTGACTCGTATCAGCCCATCACTAAGCGTTACGTAGATGAGAGCTGAGCAGCGCACACCCCGCGAATTGGGTTATTTTTTTCCGGCAGAATTTGCACCCCATGCAGCCACCTGGCTTAGCTGGCCTCATAAAGAGGCATCCTGGCCCGGCAAGATCCAATCTATTTATCCCAGCTACGTTCGGTTTATCAAAGAGCTGACCAATGGCGAACAGGTCAAGATCAACGTGGCGGATGCAGCTATGCAGCAGCAGGCTACCGATTGGTTGATTCGTTTCGATGTCGACCTTTCGAAAGTGGAATTTTTTCATCATCCTACCAATGATGCGTGGTGTAGAGATCATGGTCCTGCTTTTTTGATCAATCCGACCGCAACGCAAAAAAAAGGAATCGTCGATTGGGGCTATAACGCCTGGGGCAATAAATATCCTCCCTACGATCTCGATGATGTGATACCGACCCGCATTGCCGAGCACTACCATTTGCCCTTGTGGCACCCGGGTATCGTGATGGAAGGAGGAAGTGTGGAGTTTAACGGCGCTGGCGCTTTACTAACCTCTACGGCCTGTTTATTGAATCCTAATCGTAATCCACAGCTACAGCAAGACCAGATCGAGCACTACTTGCGTAATTACTACGGGGTGGAGCAAATTCTCTGGGTAGACGAGGGTATTGTAGGTGACGATACTGATGGTCATATCGATGATACGGTGCGGTTCGTAAATGCAGACACGGTGCTGGCCACGGTCGAGTCCGATCGTACCGATGAAAATTACGAGCTGCTGCAAACCAATCTTCGACAACTCAAAGCCATGCGATTGACGGGCAACCGCTCGCTCAACATTATCGAACTTCCGATGCCTCCCGCCCTCTATTACGAAGGCCAGCGTTTGCCTTGTTCTTACGCTAATTTCTACATTGCCAATCGTTCGGTAATTGTGCCGGTCTTTAATTGCAAGCAAGACGAAACGGCCCTACGCATTATTGCGAACTGTTTTCCGGACAGAGACGTGGTGGGTATCGATTCGGTCGATATTATCTGGGGGTTGGGTAGTTTCCATTGCCTAAGCCAGCAAGAACCGCTGGTATAATTTGTGCACATCTTTGCCGAACGATAGGGGCAAATACATTACTTTTATGCAATTTGTTTTTACCGCCAATCATAGCCTATGCCTTCTTCTTCGACCCCGGCCTTGCTGGTACTTGCTGACGGAACCGTTCATCAGGGGCTGGCTTTTGGTGCCATCGGTACCACTACCGGCGAGATCTGCTTTAATACCGGTATGACCGGGTATCAAGAAGTATTTACCGATCCCAGTTATTTTGGGCAGATCCTGATTATGAATACGGCGCATGTTGGCAATTATGGCGTTAAAGATCTCGATGTCGAATCTGATAGCATCAAGATTAGCGGGCTGGTGGGCAGAAACCTAGAGGCACTCTATTCTCGTCGTCAGGCATCGGCCTCTTTGCAAGCGTATTTGCAGGAAAGTGGAATCGTATCCATTCAAGGGGTTGATACACGCTCGCTGGTGGCACATATTCGCACCAAGGGTGCCATGAACTGCATTATCTCTTCGGAGACCACCGATATCGAAGCCTTAAAAAAGAAAGTACAGGCTGTACCCAACATGGATGGATTAGAGCTGGCCTCTAAAGTGAGTACGCTCACCGCCTACGAACTGGGTAATACCGGTTCGGACATCCGCATTGCGGTTATGGACTATGGGGTCAAGCGAAATATCTTACAGTGCATGGTCGAGCGCGGTGCCCATGTAAAAGTTTTTCCGGCCCGCACCTCGCTGCAAGAAGTAAAACAGTTTCAACCCAACGGTTATTTTATCTCGAACGGACCTGGCGATCCGGCCCCAATGGAGTATGCGGTCTCGATGGTCAAAGAGGTGATGAAAGAAGGCAAGCCCTTATTCGGAATTTGTCTGGGGCATCAGTTGTTGGCGCTGGCCAATGGTATTCCTACTTTTAAAATGCATCATGGTCACCGCGGGCTCAACCACCCGGTCAAGAACCTCGAGACCGGACGCTCAGAGATCACTACGCAAAATCATGGCTTTGGGGTAGATCCTGTTGCCGTAAAAAAAGCCGATCATATTCAGGTTACGCACGTCAATCTCAATGATCAATCGATAGAGGGTATCCGGGTAAAAGGAAAGCCCGCCTTTTCGGTACAATACCATCCCGAGGCTACACCGGGTCCGCACGACAGTCGCTATTTATTCGACCAATTTATCGAGATGATCAAGTCATCAAAAAATTGACCATGACCATCGCCATCATCAATGGTCCTAATTTAAATCTGCTGGGCAAGCGCGAGCCCGAGGTCTACGGAGCGGTCTCTTTCGACAATTTTTTACTATCACTTCGAGAAAGATTCAAAACCGTAACTATCGAGTATTACCAAAGTAATGTCGAAGGAGAACTGATCAACGAGATTCAACGGGCCGGATTTGCCTGTGATGGCATCATTTTAAATCCGGGCGGTTATACCCATACATCAGTGGCTATTGGCGATGCGGTAGCAGCCATTAAAGCGCCGGTCGTTGAGGTGCACATCTCTAACGTGCATGCCCGCGAGGAATTTCGAAGACATTCGTTTGTAAGCCCTAAGGCCGCAGGTATTATCTGCGGGCTCGGGCTCGAGGGCTATGTGCTGGCGCTGGAATGGCTGACCCGGAGACCTTAATTTTTCTGCAACTTATCGAGCTTGCCCACATACAGGCTTCTGCCATGGGTGCCGATCACGATCTCGTTATCGCGTTGCTGAATGGCAATGTCATGAACGGGTACGGAGCGGGGCATTCCTGTTTGCCATGCCTTATATGTTTTACCGCGGTCAAGGCTTACATAAAGTCCTCCGTCGGTACCTACGTAGAGGATGTTTGAATTTTTAGGATCCTCTCTAATTACATTCACGGGCTCTAGTGGCAAATTACCGGCAATGAGTTGCCAGCTAACACCTCTGTCTTCGCTCACGAATACGAAGGGTTCAAAATTATCATAGCGATATCCATTGAGTGTTACATAGACCCTGTTTTCGTTATGCTGGGAGGCCACTACACGACTTACCCAGAGTTTTCGAGTGTCTAATCCGGCAGCGGCAACGACTGTCTTCGTGTTTTTGTTCTTATCGGCCGAGGCGGTGCGGTGTAAGGCCGACCAAGAGTAGCCGCCATCGTCGGAGCGGTGCAGGTTGCCGTCATCGGTACCGACATAAAGCATTCCAAAACGAAGGGGCGATTCATCGATGGTGGTGATGGTTCCGTAGGGAACATTGCCCGGTACTGAGCCGTTGGTCAGGTCGGCACCCATGGCCAGTAGGGTATCCCCTTTATTGAGGGAGCGGTACAAGCGGTTAGCGCCGTAGTAAAAGATGTCTTGGTTATGTCGGCTAAGCAAGATGGGCGTTTGCCAGTTAAAACGCAGCGGTCTTTCTCCTAACTGGTGTTGTGGACGCAGATTTTTTGCAACACCGGGTTTATCTTTTTGATAGCGGGCGTAGACGCCGAATTGCGAGCCTGAGTAAACGGTGTTGTTGTCTCTTCTGTCTACTTGCGCCTGCATGCCGTCTCCGCCATTGACCATTTTAAATCCATATTGGCCATTATCGATCCATCCAATATCTTCTTTATGATTCGAAGGGCCCCACCAACTACCGTTGTCTTGCAAACCGCCATAGACATTGTAAGGTTTGGCATCGTCGGTGGTAATGGCATAATACTGACCCACGGCAGGGGTATTGGCCTTGAACCAATTTTTTCCGGTATCGTAACTAATATTCACTCCTCCATCATTACCATTAATGATGTGACTGTCTTTTTTAGGATTGACCCATAGCGCATGATGATCGGCGTGTACGTTTCCTTTATCCATATTGGTAAAGGTCTTTCCGCCATCGTTCGATACTTGCGAGCTAAAGCCCAGTATAAAAACCTTATCGGAATTTTGATAAGAAGTATATACTTTGGCAAAATAGTAGCCATAGGTGTTAAAAATGCCGATGGGTTTTTCGTGTGTCTTTTTCCAGGTGCGTCCACCGTCTTCGCTTCTATAGACTTCGCACCCTGCAATACCACTATTCTGAAATCCATCATCACTGTCGAGCCAATCCCAAAGCACCGAGGGGGCAAGGGTACCCGCGGCCACTTTTTCTTTTAGTTGGGCCACATTGGTTTGTCTGGGAAAACGATTCTTGCGCAAGAAACTTTCGAGCTTGTTATTGTCGAGCGCTGCAAACTGAGCAGCGGTCAATTGGCGAAGGTCCTCTTTGGTATACGAAGAATCACTGGTTAGTTTTTTTGCCTCTAATGGCGTATTGTTATCTACGATGGCATAGGCGATCTGTGGATTAGCCGGAAAATAGCAAAGCCCGATACGACCGATCTTGTTTCCTTGCGGAAAGCCGCTTCCTTCTCCGGATGTCTTTTGCCAGGTATTTCCTCCATCGGTGCTGCGGTAGATGCCACTGCCCGGTCCGCTTTCTTCGAACTTCCAGGCCTTGCGGTTCTTTTCCCACATGGCGGCCAGTAATTGATTAGGATTGACAGGATCGAGCGCCAGGTCTACACAACCGGTTTTTCCATTTACAAATAGTGTTTGTTGCCAGGTGTTTCCTCCATCGGTGGTTTTGTATACACCTCTTTCGTTGTTATCGGTATAGAGATGGCCGAGTACTGCTACCCAAGCGGTCTTAGGATCGGTGGGATGCAATTCAATATCTCCGATGTGATGCGATTCGGGCAGACCGCGGTACTGCCAGCTAGCGCCATTGTCGGTCGAAACATACATACCGGTGCCCGCATACGAGGAGCGACTGCTGTTGGCTTCTCCGGTGCCCGCCCAAATTGTGCGCGGCGTCGTATTCCAGTTGATGGCAATATCTCCCAAAAAAAGAATATCGAGACTATCCATGATCGGTGTAAAACTCTGTCCGTTGTTTACGGTATGCCAAAGTCCTCCTGTAGCATAGGCAACATAGAACTCGGTAGGGTCAGCCGGATTTGCTTCTACATCGACCACCCGTCCGCTCATTATCGAAGGTCCGATCGAACGAAAGGCGACGCTGCCCAGCAAGCTATCTCCAAACAGAGAAGCGCGCTGGCTAAGTGAACGCATTCTTTCGGTGCCCGGGGTGGAACTAACCTGCGCAGCGGCAGTCAATGCGGTTATAGTAAGGAATAGCCCCAGGGTCAGGTGGAGCAAAGCAGATGGTTTAACTTGCATAAGGGAGTGTTTAGGTGGGGGAGAACCCGATCAATCAAACTTACTAAAATGCGTGCATTTTTATTGATTTTAGTGCTTTCGTCGTTGTTCCAGCTTTTGTCGCTGCCGCTTTCTGCCCAATGGAAAGACTACACCCTTACCCGGCGAGGCGATACCCTTAACCGGGTCGATCTAGGTGGCCTACGACAGGGCCCCTGGGTACTTTCGGTACCCGAACTGCGGGGCGAGCGAGGCTACGAAGAAGAAGGCCATTTTGTGGATGATGCCAAGGAAGGTGTTTGGAAACGCTTTTCGCTCGAGGGTGTCAAGATCGCCGAAGAGAATTACCGCTGGGGAAAGCTACAAGGCAAGCAACTTTATTTTTCGTATTTCGGGGGATTGATTCGCGAAGAGAACTGGCGGGCCATGGATCCCCGGCAATCGTACGATACGGTCGCGGTATACGATCTAAAAGATCCAGATAAAAAGATCGCGGATGTGATCGTCAAGAACGAAGGGGTCTCGATGCGACACGGGGTATTTATCTATTACGATCCGCGCTCCGGTAAGATACTGGCCAAAGAAAATTACGTGATGAATAAATTGCAAGAAGAGGAAGAGAAGACCGCTGCCAACAAAGAACGTTGACAAAAGGTCTCTTCTTCCTCTTTTGCTTTTTAGCCGTTGGCTTAAAATCCTTTCTTCGCTTCTTGGGCGCGCTGCATGGGATTGCCCGCTTGTCCGCCGCCACTTCTTCTGCCTCCGGTTTGCCCTTGCTTAAACACCGTAAAGCGCGAAGGGGTCGGTATATTTCTCCAGCTATTGTTACTCTCATCGATATCGGCCGTCTCGCGAAGAGGGTCAAGCTTTATGGAAGCCACTTCTTTTTCTTTGACGAACGATTTGATGACCTTCTTTTCGTTGAGGCGCCACACTTGTGCAGGAATCTTTTCTGTTTCTTTGGAGCCGTCTTTGTACGTCCATTCAATAATAATGGGCATTACTAATCCTCCCTTGTTAGAGAAGGTCAATTCGTATTGATGCAGGTTAGCGTATTTATTCTTCTCTTCTTGGCTCATTTGCTCAGGGGCACCGCCTCCCATGGTAAACTCTCTTCTCGACGTATCGTAGGGCTCCAATCCTCTGGCATAGCGCCAGTAAAAATCGCGAAGCGTGGTATCCTTATCGGTAGCAAATACAATGCTGGAATCGGTGCGGTTTCTGATCTTAGAAATGTCTTCGAAAGCATTGACCAACGGTTTATCGGCCGCACGGCGCATGGTGGTAGCGCGGGCCGTTCCCACTGTGCCGGCACTGGTGTCGGCTACGGCATACTTTACGGTATCCAACGAAATGTCGCAAGCTTCGGTGCTATAGAACCACCCTCTCCAGAACCAGTCGAGATCTTCGCCACTGGCATCTTCGAGCGTGCGAAACAGATCGGCCGGCTCGGGATGTTTAAAGGCCCACCTTCTGGCATATTCCTTGAAAGCATAATCAAAAAGTTCGCGCCCCATAATGGTCTCGCGCAAAATATTCAATCCGGTGGCGGGCTTCGAGTAGGCGTTGGGACCAAACTGTACAATGTTGTGGCTGTTGGTCATAATAGGCTCCAGTTGGTCTTTGGGGAGCTTCATATAGTCTGTAATGTAAGCGGCGGGTCCTCGGCGGCTGGGAAATTTATTGTCCCAAAGTTCTTCGGCCAGATACTCTACAAAGGTGTTGAGCCCTTCGTCCATCCAACTCCATTGTCTTTCGTCGCTATTGATGATCATCGGAAAGAAGTTGTGACCTACTTCGTGAATAATAACACCCAGCATACCATTCTTGGTGCTCTCGCTATAGGTGCCGTCCTTTTCTGTTCTTCCGTAGTTAAAACAGATCATGGGATATTCCATTCCGTTAGAGGCTTCGATGCTCTGCGCCACGGGGTAGGGATAGGGGATCGTAAAATCAGAATAGGTCTTAATGGTATGGGCCACCGCTTTGGTAGAGTAGGGGCGGTACAAGCCATAGGCTTCTTTGCCATAACCGCTCATACACATTACTTTTTTGCCTTCTACGGTAATGGGCATGGCATCCCAAACAAATTTTCTAGAAGAGGTCCAGGCAAAATCGCGAACGTTGGTGGCTTTGTAGATCCAGGTTTTTTTAGTGGTGAGCTTTGTCTTCTCAGCGGCCTTAGCTTCTTCGAGGGTAACGATCTCAATGGGTTCTTTAGCGGTCTGCGCTTGTTTCCAGCGCGCTTGTTGTGCAGCCGAAAGCACCAGTGGGTAATTCTGACACTCGCCGGTAGAGAGTACCACGTGATCGGCCGGCACGGTCATTTGAACACTAAAATTACCAAAGGTGAGTGCGAACTCGCCACGCCCGGTAAACTGTTGGTTTTGCCATCCCTTAAAATCGCTGTAAACGCAAAGGCGGGGATACCACTGTGTCATGGTAAAAAGATAATTGCCGTCTTCGGGAAAAAATTCATAACCGCCGCGACCACCGATGGTCATACGGTTCGAAATGCGATAATCCCAGTTGAGCATAAATACAAAACGCTGCCCTGGTTTTAGCGGGGCCGGAAGCTCCACACGCATCATGGTTTTGTTAAGCGTATAACGAAGTGGTTTACCCAATGCATCGGTGAGTTTGCGGATGTTAAAACCAAAGCCATTGTCGCCTTTATTTTCTTCGAGTTGCTTTAACTGTTGTACACTCATTTGTCGACTCATGGGGTCGCTGTCTTGATAGTTGGCGTTGTTGACAGAACTGTGTTCGTTCTCGTCGAGTTGAAGCCAGAGGTAGGTGAGTACATCCGGAGAGTTGTTGAAGTACGTGACGGTTTCGGATCCTTTGAGCAGTAGATTTTTCTCGTCGAGTTCGCAGCGAATATCATAGTCGCAGCGCTGTTGCCAATAGCGAGGGCCGGGGGCCCCGCTGGCGGTGCGATACTCGTTGGGTGTAGGAAAGGTCGTACCCAGTTGCTCAAATTTGTTACCGTGATTACTGTTGGGGTTGTTTTGAATGTTTTGAGCAAACAGGCAGCTTGCCATCAAAACACCAAGAACCAGCAAAGTCAATTTCATAGTCTGATAGTTTTAAAGAAATTCAAGTCGTTCAACGATCATAAAAACTGAGATTCCAAAGGTAATTAATGCCACCGATTCGGTCCACTTTCGTTTCTCCAATCGAAAAAACTGAACCAAGGCTTGCGCCAGCAGTAAAAAGAGGGCCATAAAGACCAGTTGTCCGGCCTCAAGACCCAGGTTAAAGCCCAGGAGTCCCCAGCCCAGCGACTGGTCTTGCGAGAGCATAAAGCGAATATTGTTGGCAAAGCCCATGCCGTGTATAAAGCCGAAAAAGAGGGCCGATGCATAGAGCATCAGGGATTTATTTTGGTGGGCGGAGCGTCCCCACCACTGCTGAGCGGCCGTAAGCGCGATGGTAATGGGTATCAGCAGCTCTACTACCTTACTGTTTACCGTAAACAGATCGATAACGCTCAGTGCCAGGGTTAGCGAATGACCCACTGTAAAGGCTGTAACAACCATGAGCAGTCGTTTCCAGTCCGGGAATAAATAGCAGGCCCCCATAGCGGCCAAAAAGGCCTGGTGATCGAGCGCATCTACACTAAGAATGTGTTCCCATCCCAGCGGAAAGTAAAAAAGCAGCGTTTCCATAAATGCAGATTGGGGTATAGAGAATGCTTTTTTTGAGCGAAAGCTTGAAAATAATGCAGACTTTTGTGAACTGAAAATATTTTATGCAAACGGTCTTGGCGCTTTTTCTGTGGTGGATGCTTTTCGGTGCTGAGCGGTCGTTGACGGGTTCAATACCTGCGGCGACACATCCCTTTCATGTAAGTGTAACCGAGATCAATCAAAATGCCACCGCACGTACCCTCGAGGTGCAGTGCAAACTGTTTACGGACGATTTCGAAGCAACCTTAAAGGAAGTGTTTAAGCAAAAGGCAGACCTGGTCGATCCGGCGCTCCATGGAAAAATGGATAGTTTGGTCAGTCGCTATGTGCGATCTCGACTACAGCTGCGCGTTAACGAAAAAGCGGCCGTACTGCAATACCTTGGCTTCGAGCACGACCGAGAGGCCACTTATGTTTATCTGGAAATCGAGAATACCGCCGCCTCCATTCGAAGTTTGGAGGGTAGTGCCAGTCTTTTGTACGAGTCGTTTTCCGATCAGGTCAACATCTTTCATGTAACGACCACAAGAGGAAAAAAAAGTACCAAGCTCGATTATCCGGCCACTGCGTTCAGGCTCGATTTTGAGTAGACCTTATTGCATTTCTTCGCGCAGTTCATCGCTAATGCTTACCAACACCTTGTCGATACGATAACCATCCATATCCATGATCTCGATCGTAAATCCTTTCCAGCTCAATTTGTCGGCTACTTTGGGAATGCGCTCCAGGCGATGAAGAATAAATCCGGCCAGCGTATCGAAGTCCTGCTCTCCTTCGTTCATCCACTCTGTTTTTTCGAAATGGGTCAAAAAATCGTAAAAGGGAATCTGTGCGTCCACTAAAAAACTTCCATCCTCTCGTTCGGTAATGGAATAATCGGGTACATCCTCTTGGGGAATCTCTCCTACAATGGCTTCCAAAATATCATTCAAGGTCAGCATCCCCAAAATGCTACCGTATTCATCGACAATAAAGGCCGATTGATTCTTAGAGGCCTTGAATCGTTCAAGCACCTGGTAGGCCGATAGGTTCTCCGGAATAAATAAGGCCGGTTGCATGATCTCTCCAAAGGGCTGTTGGTCGGGGCTAACATATAGGTCCTTAATGGAGACTACGCCTAAAATAGAATCGATCGATTCTTTGCAAATAGGGTAGACCGAGTGGGGCTCTTGCAAGATCTTTTCTTTGATCTTCTCTTCGTTGTCTAGCTCGTCAAACCAGATAATATCACTGCGGTGGGTCATAAGCGAAGTAATGTTTCGATCGCTCAAATGAAATACCCGCTCAATTATATCTTGCTCGGCCTCTTCGATGGTGCCCGCCTCGGTGCCTTCGGTAATTAGGGTCTTGATCTCTTCTTCGGTAATCGCATCTTCTTTGTTCTTGCGTATGTTAAAGAGCCTGAAAAAAAGATTGCTACTGCGATTGAGCAGCCATACAATGGGGTGTGTGATGGTCGCAAATGATTGCATGGGCCCGGCTACCGACTTGGCGATCTTCTCGGAGCGTAGCAGACCAATTCGTTTAGGGATCAATTCGCCAAAAATGATCGACAGAAATGTAATAACGACCACGATCAACACGGTCGATACGGTCTCGGCGGCCGCTGCGGAAACTCCCATTCTTTCTACATGGGGTTGCAGATCTTTACCAAATCGTTCGCCTGAGTAAACCCCGGTCACGATCGAGATTAGCGTAATGCCAATTTGAACGGCCGATAAAAAAAGTTCGGGATGTTGCGAAAGCTTGAGTGCCAGCTGGGCTTTTTTGTCTCCCTTGTCGGCCAGGCTTTCGAGCCGTCCCTTTCGGGCGGATACCAGTGCGATCTCTGACATCGAAAAAAGGCCGTTCAAAAAAATGAGGGCCCCCAAAATAAAAAAATCCATCAACGAGAAGGAGTTGTTGCTGTATCGAAGATACGGTATTGGGGCTTACTATTAAAGAGATAAGCCATGACGCCCCCTACCAGTAATCCGACCCCGGCACCTCCCACCACATCAGAGGGGTAATGCACGCCTACATAGATCTGTGCCCACCCAATGCTAAAGGCCCAGACAAAAAATAGCCAGCGCCAACGACCCGCCAGCGAACCGATGGTCAAAAAGGCGAACATGGCCATGGCAAAGTGATTCGCTGCATGATTAGAGATAAAGCTGTATCCGGTGCCACAGTTGGGAACGCGCAAGATGAGCGAATCGAACATGGCGGGATCTTTGCAAGGTCTAATGCGTTGCACCGTCTGTTTGATCAGCTTGTTGCCCATCATATCCATCAAGCTAACGGTAAGCGCAAAATAGAAGATCCACCACAGCGCCTTTTTTCGAAAGTTCAGCAGCATAAAGCAGAGCACAAAAAGGTAAAGGGGCATCCAGAACTCGGGGGTTCGCCAAAGCGGAAACAATTCGTCGAGGCCGCTCCATGCGAGTTGACGGTTAATAAGGCTAAAGACCCATCGATCGGCCTGTTCGAGCCCTACAAGAAGTTGTTGCCAGCTGTCAAACACCCTGCAAAGGTAAGAAAGCAGCTACTTGTGGTGAATGTTGTTTCTTTGTAAATGAATAGTGTATGCTAAAGCGAATTCGCCTGTCAAAGACCTTGCGCTGGGTGCTGAACCTGCTGATGATCTTTCTATTGCTCTTTAGCTTGTTTCGGTTCTTTATCTTTTTGCAGTTTCGTCCGCAGGGCTTGGCTGCTACCGATATTGCGGCGGCCTTTCTGTTGGGTCTTCGTTACGACCTGCGCTGGATTGCCGTGATCTTGTTGCCCGTTATTGTCATTAGTACCTATGCGGCAGGTTCGCCCTTTTATTCCGATCGCAATAAAAAGATCTGGACTTGGTATCTGGCTTTGATCACCTTTGTACTTTTTTTCTTCTTTGCTGCCGGCTATGGCAGTTTTTCGTACAACCAAACGCCGCTCGATGCAGGGGCCATGAATTTTGCCGAGGACTTCACCATTTCGATCAAGATGATCTGGCAAACTTATCCGCTCGTATGGATGATGCTAGGGCTGGGCGTAGCGGTACTGATCTTTCGTTGGATGTACAGGCGAAGTCACTGGCAGGTCGTGAGTGCGACCGATGGGCAGGGCATTGCTCATCAAAGCAGTCATTTTTTGTTGGCGCTGGCCGTAGCCCTGCTTTGCATACATGGATCTTTTTCTTCTCGGCCGTTGGGAAGAACCGACAGTTTTCGTTTTTCGAAAGTGTTTTTGAGTTACTTGGCCATCAATCCGGTACAAAATTTTGCGGCAACCCTTGGTCTGCGTAAACCCGGTTACAACGAAGACCGGGCCCGGGCGCTGTATCCGGTCATGAAAAAATGGATGGGCCTTGGGCCTGCCGCCGATTTTGATTTTCGCAGGACCATTGGCCCGCGTAGTACTTCTTTTGAAAGTCGGCCCAATATTATCTTGGTACAATGCGAGTCGTTCAGCATGTACAAGAGTACCATGAGCGGCAATCCACTTAACACAACTCCTTTTTTTGATTCACTCTGTAAAAAAGGAATTTTTTTTGAGCGCTGCTTTGCGCCCACTTTTTCTACGGCTAGAGCGCTGTTTGCCATTGTTACGGGTATACCCGATGCGCAATTCTTTAAGTTCTCGAGCCGCAATCCGCTGGCACTCGATCAGTATACCCTGCTTAGTGGGCTCGAAGATTATCAAAAGCATTATTTTTTGGGAGGGGATGCCGCATTCAACAATTTTGAGGGCATTTTGCGCAATATCCCTGACCTGCAGATGCACACCGGCACCGATTTTAAGGCGCCGCCCATCAATGTCTGGGGTGTGAGTGATAAAGACCTGTTTGCTGCGGCCGATGAGCGCTTGCGTGTAACCAAGACGCCCTTTTTTGCCTATATACAAACGGCCGGCAATCATCGTCCTTTTCAGCGCTCGATCTCGCCGGCCGATAAAGATTTTAAAAGGGATACGCTCGACAACGAAACCCTAAAGACCAATGGGTTTGAATCGGTAGATGAGTACAACGCATTTCGTTACTCCGACTATTGTATCCGCTCTTTTATGGCCAAGGCTTCGGCGCAGCCTTATTTCAATAACACCATCTTTGTTTTTATTGGTGATCATGGGGTGGCAGGCAATGCGCAGGCGGTATATCCAGCTGTTTGGACCGAGCAGCGGTTGACCGATCTGCATGTACCGCTTTTATTTTATGCGCCAGGTCTTTTGGCGCCGCAGCGAAGAAGCGAAGTGGTCTCGCAGATCGATGTGTTGCCTACGATCGCGGGTCTGTTACATCGCTCTTATCAGAACAGAACCCTTGGCAGGGACCTGCTCGATCCTGCTCACAAAGAACATTTTGCCTTTGTAACCAATGCCACTGATAAGGTGGGTATTGTTACCAATAATTTTTATTTGGTGCGTCAGCTTAACTCCGGAGAGGAGCAGCTGCATGCACTATCGTCTGCCCCCGATACCTTATCGAACGCCGAAAGAATCAAGCTGCAGCGATCGTTGGCCGAATTGGCCATGGCCTTTTTTGAGACCTCTCGTTATTTGATCTTGAACAACAAAAACTGATCAGCGATTGCGTGTTGCGATCAGGGTCAGGCGCGGAGAACGTTCATCGTTAAAAGGGCGAAGCTGGTAGTCGCCTTTTACTTCGAGCACCGTCATTCCTTCTTTTTTTAAAAGATCGCTTAGTTCGTCTTTCGAGAACTTGCAGACCTTTTCTGTAAAGCATAGCGGAGTAGATAGCTGTGGATCGTGAACGGTTATTTTTTTGTAGAAGTAACGAGCATCTTCTTGTCGCTCGATCAAAAAATTGATTCCCTTGATCGTTTTTTCTTCGCGGGCGATCAATTGCGCCGACGCATAGACGCTATTGATATAATCGATAACGAGCACTCCTTCTTTTTTGAGCGCGGTGACCATGGTTCGCAGCGCCAGTTCGTGTTGGTGCAGCTGATCGAAGTATCCGAAACTCGTAAAAAAGTTAAAGACATAATCAAAGCAACGGCTACACAAGATCTTTCGCATGTCATGCACCTCAAAGTGCAACAAGTCTGTTTCGTAGCGTTTCGCATAGCGAATATTCTCGGGTGCCACATCTACACCGGTCACTTCGTAGCCCAGCGATGCAAGGGTGCGGCTGTGTCGGCCACGGCCACAGGCCATATCGAGCATAGTGGCATCGGCTGCCGGGTGCAGATAGGCGATCAGTCGTTCAATAAAGGCCTTGGCCTCTTTGTCGTCTCTGTGTGCGTAAAGCTGATGATAATAGGGAGAATTGAACCAATGCGTAAACCATGCTTTTCGAGCCATAGGCAAAGGTAAGCCGAAGCCGAGTTTCGGGCCGCCAATAACCATTCATTGCGTATTTTTGCCGCGTTAAAACTTTCCTATGGCTTTAATTAAGAGCATCTCCGGCATTCGAGGAACTATCGGTCAGACGCCCGGAGAAAATCTTACCCCCATCGATATTGTAAAGTTCACGGCAGCCTTTGGCTCGCTAGTTAAGGGTCAAAAAGAAAAAATTAGAGTTGTCGTGGGTCGTGATGGACGCATGAGTGGAGAGATGGTGCAACAATTGGTCGTTCAGACGCTGGTCGCACTGGGAATCGATGTGGTCGACCTCGGATTGAGCACGACCCCTACGGTAGAGATGGCAGTAACGGCTGCGCAGGCAGCGGCCGGTATCATTATTACGGCCAGTCACAACCCCCGCGAGTGGAATGCCCTTAAGTTGCTCAACGAAAAAGGCGAATTTATCGATGCAGCATTAGGTGCCAAGGTCCTATCGATGGCCGAACAAGGGCAGTTTAATTTTGCTACGATCGAAAAGCTAGGGTCCGTAACCGCTGCCAATTACATGGATCATCACCTAAATGCCATCGTTAACTATCCACTGGTGGAGGCTTCGGTTATCGCTCAAAAAAAATTCAAAGTAGTGGTCGATGCCATCAATTCGACCGGGGCACTGTATGTGCCGGCCCTGCTTACCCGACTCGGTGTTACCGACGTGATCGTGCTCAACGAAACCGTAAATGGAAAATTTGCGCATGCCCCCGAGCCGCTTCCTGAAAATCTGCAAGAGCTTTGCCACGAAGTGGTCAGACAGGGGGCCGACCTGGGTATTGCGGTTGATCCCGATGTGGACAGGCTTTGTTTTGTCAATGAAGATGGTACCCTTTTTGGAGAAGAATACACCCTGGTGGCCGTGGCCGACTATGTGCTCTCTAAAAGGCCCGGTGCTGCCGTAAGCAATATGAGCAGCACCAAGTCGCTCAAAGAGCTGGCCCTGGCCAAGGGCGGCCAGTATGCTTCGGCTGCGGTAGGAGAGGTTAATGTAGTGGCCAAGATGAAAGAGGTAAAGGCTGTTATTGGCGGCGAGGGAAATGGCGGCATTATCGTTCCCGATTTTCATTACGGACGCGATGCATTGATCGGCATCGGTCTTTTTCTGACCCACCTGGCGCTGTCGGGCAAAAAGATGAGTGCGCTTAGAAAACGATATCCTGATTATTTTATCTCTAAAAATAAGATCGAGCTGCAACCGGGTACCGATCTGTCTGCTATTTTTTCGGCCATCCAGAAAAAATATGCGCAGCATCCCCTCCATACCGAAGACGGGCTTAAGATCGAGTTCGATAGCGATTGGGTACACCTGCGCAGCTCGAACACCGAACCCATTGTGCGCATTTATGCCGAAAGCGATCTGGAGTCGAAGGCCTCGCACATGGCACAACAGCTTATGCGAGACATCAAGGAATTCTCACAACCGCTTAGCTAGTATATTTGCTCCGGCCATGAATAGAATTTACCTCGATAATGCAGCTACCACTCCGCTCGACCCGGAGGTAATGGAAGCGATGCTGCCTTATCTTTCTACCCATTTCGGTAACCCTTCTTCGATCTATTCGTATGGCCGCGAAACAAGACTAGCGGTAGAGAATGCACGCAAGACCGTGGCGCGAATCGTTAAGGCCAGCCCCGGTGAGATCTTTTTTACCAGCGGAGGTACCGAAAGCGATAACATGGCCTTGGTAGCGGCTGTAGAAGATCTCGGTTGTCGTCATATTGTAACATCGGCCATTGAGCATCATGCGGTCTTTCATACCGTTGAGCATCTCCAAAAAAAACACCAGCTTCAGGTTAGCTATGTAGCGGTAACCCCTAATGGTCATATCGATCTTGCGCATTTAAAAACGCTGGTGGCCGGTTCTTCGCAGCGGGTACTTGTTAGTTTGATGCATGCCAACAATGAGATCGGTAACCTACTCGATATCGAAGAAGTTGGGGCCATTTGTAAAGAGTATAACGCCATCTTTCATTCCGACACGGTACAGACCCTCGGGCACTATCCGCTCGACTTTAGTAAAAAGTGGATCCATTTTGCTACCGGGGCGGGTCATAAGTTTCATGGTCCTAAGGGCATTGGATTATTGTATGTCTCCGACGAGGTATCCATCCATCCCCTGATCCATGGGGGCGGTCAGGAGCGAAACATGCGGGCCGGCACCGAAAATATTTACGGGATCGTGGGATTCGCCAAGGCCCTTGAGTTGGCCGATGCACACCTCGATAAAGACAAGCAGTATATTCTATCGCTCAAGCATTATTTGGCCGAACGATTGCATCAGCAAATTCCGGAACTCTCTTTTAATGGTGATTGGAATGGAGAGAGTCTGTATACCGTGCTCAACGTTTCTTTTCCACGCACCGAAAAAACCGAGATGCTACTGATGGCCCTCGATTTGCAGGGAATTTGCGTGTCGGGCGGAAGCGCCTGTAGCAGTGGTGCCGATATGGGCAGTCATGTTATCAGAGCCCTGCGAAGCACACCCGGTGTGCCGATTCGCTTTTCTTTTTCTAAATACAATACCCGCGAACAACTCGACGAAGTGCTACGCGTACTGGCACAGCTAATCTAGTGCTTAGAGGTGATGCCAGGGATTTCTTCTGCTCAGCCGTATGTAGTGACTCAGGTTGCGCCAAAAAGCCAATACCAGGTAAATGATAACGGGAGAGCCCAGGGTCAGTACCGATGTATACATAAAATACTGCCGAATACGGCTGGGAGCGATCCCCATTCTAACACCAATGGCCGAACAGACCCCAAAGGCATTCCATTCAACAAAGGATTTTAACTTATTCATAGCAAAAGGCTACCCCTAAATTAGGGAATTGCCATTTCTAAACAAGCATCTACTTTCGTAAATTTGCCGCGCAGCAAGATGCCCTTTTTTTTATCGTAAACCCTGTATCGTTATGGTATTTGATCTCGACCTCATCAAGCAACTGTATGCAACTATGCCCGCCCGGGTGGCCGCCGCCCGTCAGGCCTTAGGAAGACCCCTGACCCTTAGCGAAAAAATTCTGTACAGTCATTTGTGGAGCGGCGTTTCCGTAACCGATTACGCAAGGGGAAAGGATTATGTCGATTTTGCGCCCGACCGAGTGGCCATGCAAGATGCCACTGCGCAGATGGCGCTGTTGCAGTTCGATACTACCGGCCGAAAAAAAGTAGCCGTTCCCTCTACCGTGCATTGCGATCACCTGATCGTGGCCAAGCAAGAGGGCAAGACCGACCTGAGCAAGGCAGTGTCCGATAACGAAGAAGTCTATAAATTTTTATCGTCGATCTCCAATAAATACGGAATCGGTTTTTGGAAACCCGGTGCGGGTATCATTCACCAGGTGGTGCTCGAAAATTATGCCTTTCCCGGTGGTATGATGATCGGAACCGATTCTCATACGGTCAATGCCGGAGGATTGGGGATGGTCGCCATTGGGGTAGGAGGAGCCGACGCCTGTGATGTAATGGCCGGATTAAGTTGGGAGCTGCTGATGCCCAAACTGATCGGTATCAAGCTAAAAGGAAAATTAAATGGCTGGACCTCGCCCAAAGATGTGATCTTGAAAGTGGCGGGTATACTCACCGTTAAAGGAGGTACCAATGCCATTGTTGAATATTTTGGCGAAGGGGCTACGTCGATGAGTTGTACCGGTAAGGGTACCATTTGCAACATGGGTGCCGAGATCGGTGCTACCACGTCTACGTTCGGATACGATGAGAGCATGAGTCGTTATCTAAAAGCAACCGGACGAGCCGAAGTCGCTGCTGCTGCTGATGCCATTAAAGAGCATCTGACCGGCGACCCCGAAGTATATGCCCAACCCGAAAAATATTTCGATCGTGTTATCGAGATCGACCTCAGCGAACTCGAGCCGCACCTCAACGGTCCCTTTACGCCCGATCTGGCTACTCCGATATCTCAGATGAAAGAAGCCGCTGCCAAAAACAACTGGCCCACCAAAGTAGAAGTGGGATTGATCGGTAGTTGCACCAATTCTTCTTACGAAGATATAAGCCGCGCCGTTAGCCTGGCCCGCCAGGTGGCACAAAAGGGTCTCAAGACAAAAGCAGAATTTACCATTACTCCCGGTAGCGAACAGGTTCGCTACACCATAGAAAGAGATGGATTTTTAGATACCTTCTCGCAGATCGGCGCCACCGTGTTTGCCAATGCTTGCGGTCCCTGCATTGGAATGTGGGATCGTATGGGTGCAGAAAAACAAGAACGCAATACCATTGTCCATTCCTTTAATAGAAATTTTGCCAAGCGTGCCGATGGTAATCCCAACACGTTGGCGTTTGTGGCCAGCCCAGAATTGGTAACTGCATTGGCTATAGCCGGCGATCTTACCTTTAATCCCCTTACCGATACGCTACTCAACGAAAAAGGCGAAAAGGTAAGGTTAGATCCTCCCGCCGGCGATGAATTACCGGCCAAAGGTTTTGCGGTAGAGGATGCCGGCTACCAAGCTCCGGCCGCTGATGGAAGTGGAGTGGTGGTCGATGTAAAACCCGATAGCAAACGATTGCAATTGCTTTATCCTTTTGCCGCTTGGGAAGGGACCGATCTTAAAGATCTGCGTCTGCTCATTAAAGCAAAAGGAAAATGCACGACCGACCATATTTCTATGGCAGGACCCTGGCTCAAGTTTAGAGGTCACCTTGATAACATCAGCAACAACATGTTGATCGGAGCGGTCAATTACTTTAATGAAAAGACCGACAGTGTAAAAAATCAACTCGACGGAACCTACGGCTCGGTGCCTGCGACCCAGCGCGCCTACAAGGCGGCCGGTGTGGGAAGTATCGTGATCGGAGACGAAAATTATGGCGAGGGCTCTTCTCGTGAGCACGCTGCCATGGAGCCCCGTCATTTGGGTGTACGCGTAGTGATGGTCAAGTCATTTGCTCGTATTCACGAGACCAACCTGAAAAAACAGGGCATGCTGGCCCTTACATTCGCCAATAAAGAAGACTATAACCTGGTGCAAGAAGACGACCGCATCGATGTGATCGGTCTTACTAGTTTTACACCCGGAACCTCCCTTCAGGTGGTACTGCATCATGCGGACGGCACTTCGAATACCATCGAAGCCCTTCACTCGTACAATCAACAACAGATCGAGTGGTTCAAGGCCGGCGGTGCGCTGAATGTAATTCGCAGTGCAATGACACGCTAGTGGTGTCGATCAGGAGGATTGTCCCCAGCGAAAGGTATTGACCGTAAGGCCTGCCAGATCCATTACCCGGTCGGTAACGGTAGCCGCTACTTCTTTTAGGGTGGTGGGTTTGCTGTAAAAAGAAGGGGTAGCCGGACAAATAATACCACCGGCCAGCGTTATCGTTTCCATATTACGAATATGGATTAGATTATAGGGGGTCTCTCTGACCACGCAAATAAGTTTTCTTCGTTCTTTTAGCACGACATCGGCAGCTCGGGTTATAAGGTCGTTCGAGACACCGGTGGCAATGCGTCCTAAGGTGCCCATCGAGCAGGGTGCCACGATCATTGTGTCGTACTGCCCCGAGCCCGAGGCAAAGGGGGCCGAAAAGTCGTTGGTTTCGTAATGCTGAACATCAAATTGCTTCCAACTTTCTTTTTCCAACTCGGTATTCCATACCTCTTTGGCATTGGTGGTCATAACCACGGCCAGTTGCTGCCACTGCGCGCGGGCCTGGGTTAATTTTTGCAGTAAACTCTGGGCGTAGATAGAACCACTGGCCCCCGTTACACAAAGCAAGATCCTTCGCATACATCAATAACTAATTACGGGCCAATTGGTTCATCGCCAGCCCTACAGAATCAAGGATTAATAGTTATTTACCCTTATTTTCAGAAAATTGACAGACCAATACCCCTAATCCTGCTGAAATTTTTCGAGATTCGACTCGAATTTTCATAGGATAAGGTTTAATGGTTAATGGTCTATGATTAGGGCCCCCCGATGCAAGTCGGGGGTTCTTTTTTTAGCGAAGGGTGTTCTCGTTGCCCAATACGTTCAAGATCCAATTTGTTTTTTTGCTCCACAGATGAAAGGTCGTATTGTCGGCCATCCCGCTTATACCGTGGTTCTTGTTGGGGTAGTAGGCGCTTTCAAAATCGATATTGCTTTTTACCAACGCCGAGATCATCTGGGTGGCATTTTGAAAGTGCACATTATCGTCGGCGGTGCCATGAATAATCAGATACTTTCCTTTGATCTTGTCGGTATGGTTAATGGGTGAATTATCGTCGTATCCTCCCGGATTCTCTTTGGGGGTTTGCATGTAGCGCTCGGTATAGATGTTGTCGTAAAAGCGCCAACTGGTTACGGGAGCAACCGCTACTGCGGCACTAAAAATACCGGCTCCTTTGGTAATGGCCAGTGAACTCATAAATCCACCATAGCTCCAACCCCAATGTCCGATCTTGGCCTTGTCTACCCAAGGCAGCTTGGCCAGGAAATTGGCTGCATCGATCTGGTCCTCGATCTCGAGTTTGCCCAGTTGCAAATACGTTTTCTTCTTGAATTCCTCACCTCGGTAACCGGTGCCGGTATTGTCTACGCTCACCACAATAAATCCTTTTTGTGCCAATAGTTGATGCCAGTTGCTAACCGCTCCGAACCGGTTGGCTACTTGCTGTGAGCCGGGTCCGCCATAGTTGCAAAACAAGACAGGATATTTTTTGGCAGCGTCAAATCCGGCGGGCTTCAGCATCCAGCCGTTGAGCGTATCGCCTTTTGAGTTGGGTATTCGCATAAACTCGACGGCGCCAAAGCCGTATTCGCGCAGGGTAGCCTTTAGTTTGGGCGATTCTCCAAAGACCTTCTCTTGCACGGCACTGATTCCTTTTTTCTTATCGACCAGCACTTGTTGTAAGCTGACGGTCTGCGGGGTATTGATATTCGAATAATAAAGAATGAATTTGCTAAAATCATCGTTGAACGAAACGCGGTTCCAACCTTCTCCCTGTGTAAGCGCATAGGTCTTTTCGCCATTAAAATCGGTTACAAAGAGATTGCGGTCCATGGGGCGGGGCCAAGCCAACGTATAGAAAATACGCTTATTCACTTCGTCAACACCATTCACCTCGGTTACCTCTACGTTGCCTTTTGTCAACTGTTTTTTGGTCGTTCCGTCCAGCCCATAGAGATAAAGGTGACGATAGCCATTCATCTCGCTGGTAAATAAATAGTGCTTGGCATCTTTTAAGAACCACCAATCGTCGTTGATCTCAACGAAGTATTTATTTTTTTCTTCGTACAGCAGCGAGCTCTTGCCGGTAGCCGCATCGGTGCTAAGCAGTTTAAGTACATTTTGATGTCTGTTCATCCAGAACACGATCAACTGGCGATCGTCGGTGGTCCACTTAATGCGCGGAATGTAAATATCGCCGGTCTCGTACTGTGCCTTTGCCTTACTGGCCTTATTGACATCGTAGATATGGATCTCAATGGCCGAATTATCATCACCGGCCTTGGGGTACTTATAACGGTAATCGCTGTTGTGCGCATTATCGTACATCGTCATGTTGAATTCCTTAACGCCCGATTCGTCGAAGCGGTAGTAAGCAATGTAATTGCCCTTGGGGCTCCACTCGTAGGCGCGGCTAAACTCAAATTCTTCTTCGTACACCCAGTCGCAATTACCATTGATGATGTAGTTCCATTTTCCATCGGTGGTGACAGCCGTCGTAGTGCCCGTAGCAATAGTGTAGAGCATCAAATTATTGCTCTGTATGTACGAGAGGTGCTGGCCATCGGGCGAAAACTGCGGGTGTAACGACTTCGTATCACCGCCGATTTGCAGCAACGAAGAGTCCTTGGCATTAAAAAGATAGAGCAGCGATTTCGAGGAGCGGCGGTAGATCGGCTCCGTCTTGATTCTAAGCAGTTGCAGGGCCGAATTGGACTCGCAGGCGATCACTTCATCGGGGCGACCGATCTTTTTTCCGCTCGCATCGGTAAGTCGGTCCCACTGCATGGCGGGAGCGGCCGCTTTGCTCTCTCCAAACGAGGCCATAACGGCATCGGTGCGAAAGGTTCCTTTTTTATAAACGTCTTCGAGCGTAATGGATTTGGTCTGGCTCCAGGCCAATGCCGGAAGCAATAAAAGCAGGAACAGGGTTCGCATAGGTTTATTTTTTTTCTGCCATATCGGGAATAGCCTCCACCTTGTAGGCGCCGGCATCTAATTTGACCTTGGTTTCGGTAAAGGCTTCGAGCGTTACACGAATATCCTCGTCGGTATGCACGGCAGAGGGAATCAGTCGGTAGATAATGTGGCCCTTTGGAATAACAGGATAGACCACGATCGAGGCAAAGACGCCATAGTTCTCGCGCAGGTCCATGACCATGGCGGTCGCTTCTTCGACACCTCCTTTCATATACACGGGGGTTACTACCGAATCGGTTTTTCCAATGTCGAAGCCCCGGTCTTTCAAGCCTTGCTGCAGCTTGCGGGCATTGCTCCAAAGTTTGTCTTTGAGTTCGGGATGATTGCGCAACAGTTCTAATCTTTTTAGATTGCCCAGCACGAGAGGCATGGGAAGACTCTTGGCAAAAATTTGCGAACGAATATTGTAGCGGATATAATCGACTACGGGTTTATCGCCCGCCACAAAAGCACCGATGCTGGCCATCGATTTGGCGAACGTAGAAAAGTAGATGTCGATCTTGTCTTGTATGCCTTGCTCTTCTCCGGCCCCGGCACCGGTCTTTCCCAGTGTTCCAAATCCGTGAGCATCATCTACCAACAATCTAAATTGATACTTGTCTTTGAGCGCCGCGATCTCTTTTAATTTTCCCTGATCGCCGGCCATACCAAAAACCCCTTCGGTAATGACCAAAATGCCCCCTGTTTTTTGTTTTTCAATAAGGGCCGTAGCGCGTTGTAATTGTTTTTCGCAATCCTCCACATCGTTATGCTTAAATACATAGCGGTGTCCGGGATGCAATCGAAGTCCATCGATAATACAGGCATGGCTTTCTGCATCGTAGACGATCACATCATGGCGACCACAGAGCACATCGATCACGCTCACCATGCCTTGGTATCCGAAATTGAGCAGAATGGCATCTTCTTTCATCTCGAACTTTGCCAGTTCGGCCTCGAGTTGTTCGTGATGGTTGCTGTTGCCACTCATCATTCGGGCGCCCATTGGGTAAGCCAGTCCGTATTGTGCGGCTGCATCGGCATCGGCCTTGCGAACCCCGGGGTGGTTGGCCAGTCCTAAGTAGTTATTGAGACTCCATACGATCATGTCCTTACCACGAAATTTCATGCGGCTGCTGATCTCTCCCTCTAATTTGGGAAAGGCAAAGTATCCATGAGCTCTTTCGCGGTGTTGTCCTAGGGGTCCGGCGTTCTTTAATAGTCGTTCAAACAGATCGGCCATAACAAGTGGTTTAACAGGTTTTAAACAGCTGCAAAACTACGATTTTTTGGCGGCAAACAGGCGGCAGTACAGGTGGAGGTTGCTGCTCAAAATCCCCTTTTATCGCCGGGGGGTACCACCGGATTTTTAACGAATTTTTCGAGCCACTCAAACTGCTCGGCCAGCACATGCAAAAGGTTCTCTTTACCAGTATAGCCGTGCGATTCGTAGGGCAAACTTACATAGCGGGCTGTGCCCCCGTGCCCTTTGATGGCATTGAACATACGCTCGCTCTGAATGGGAAATGTACCCGTGTTATTGTCCATCTCGCCATGAATCAACAGTAAGGGTGTTTTGATCTGATTGGCATAGCTAAAAGGACTCATGCGGTTGTAGAGTTCGGGGGCCTCCCAATAGCTGCGATCTTCGTTTTGAAAACCAAATGGGGTAAGGGTTCGGTTATAGGCACCGCTGCGAGCAATGCCGGCTTTGAATAGCTTGGTATGGGCCAGCAGATTGGCGGTCATAAAGGCTCCGTAGCTGTGCCCGCCCACTGCCACCCGGGTAGGATCGCCTACGCCCATCGAATCGAGTGCGTTGATGGCCGCACTGGCATTGAGGGTCAGTTGCTCAATAAAATTATCGTTGGGTTTTCCTTCTGCAGCCGTGGCCACGATGGGCATTTCTGCATTGTTGAGTACGGCATAGCCCTGGGTCACGTAAAAGACAGGAGAGCCTCCGCTTAGATAGGTAAAGCGGTGTTCACTGCCTCTGATCTGTGCGGCATCGGCTGCCGAATTGTACTCGGCAGGATAGGCCCAGATAAGCACGGGTAACTTTCCATCTCTGCTCGCATTATACCCTTTGGGCAAATAAAGTTCTCCGGTCAGCGTAATGCCATCGGCTCTTTTGTAAACGATCTTTTGCTTTTGCACTCCTCGCATGGCAGGATAGGGGTCGCTAAATGATGTCAGGGCTTCGCTGCCCGCCGGGTTGCTCAAACGGGTGCGGTAATAGTTGGGCACCTCCTTTTCGCTCTCGCGCTGTGTAATCAGCACTCCTTTTTCTGCATCGATCACTTTAACGATGGTCTCGAAATTTCCTTCTTTACAGCGCCAAAGGGTATCGGCTTTTTTGGTATGCACATCAAAAGAAAGTAAGAAAGGAAGATCGCCTTTAGGAGAGCTGCCGGTGTTGTTGACCATTAATATCTTGTTGCCTTTATCGAGGGTCCATAGCACTTGTTTGCCATATTCGTTTTGTCGGGTAAGAGGATTTCCGGGATTGGCATAGGCGTTGGTGCTGTTTCGAGTCAAGATCCTTTCGAGATCTTCGGTAATTGGATTAAATCGATTGAGTGCGGTCAGTTGCTTAGAGCGCAACCCTTCGGTAACCAGTGCCAAGCCTTCGTGCCCCCAGGTAGTACCTCCGTAGCGCATTTTGGTCGCAAAGAGTTTTTTCTTGTCGCCGGTAAAGGGAGCGGCTAAGGCATAGACCGCATCGCGATAGGTAGCCTCGTTTTTGATAAGTCCGCCGTCGAGAGGCTCGCACCAGGTTAGCGTGGCCGCTTCGTCATCTCTCCAATCAAAACTGCGTGGCACATTTTGCACATTATCGTTTCCGCCGGGCGCTGTTTCGGCAGACGGAAGTTGCCCCAGCTCTTTAATCATTTTTCCATTGGCGTCGCTAATTAATACCCGCGAGGCAAACCCCGATGCGGGTACCGTATACGAAAAGGGCGGCACGATGATCTCTTGTAAAAAATACTTTTTATCCGGAGAAAGGCTCAGACTCTTATACAAGGCGGGAGCACCAATCTTTACTTCGACTCCTGCAGCATTGCTGACCAGTTGAGTTTGCGCATAGAAGGCAAATAGCGCTTCGTCGTGTGGCGATTTGATCAGGTCCTGAAAGGTAGGGCGCGGACTGGCCTTACCGCTATTCTCTTGTATGGCGGGACCATCGGGAACGGCCGGTCGTTGCGGGGCGGCAGCAGCGGGTTGAACACAAATAAAATACAGCAGCGTGCTATTGTCTTTCCATTGATAGCGGTTGAGCACTGCGTTGACGGCACTTCGGTTTATCTTAACGGCCTTTTGCTGCGCCACGTTAATTACATAGAGGTCTATTCTGTCTTGACCCATTTGTAAAAAAGAGATTTTTTGTTGATTGGGGCTCCAGCTCACCGATGTGGCCTTGAGCGGCTTTGGCAATCCCTCTATCGCATACTCTTTTTTTGTAAGGGCGTTGCGCAGCTTTAACGTATGAATCAACGCTTGACGGCTGGGGCCTGCGTTGCGCGGATTAATGCGTAGGCCTGCGATCTTGAGTTCGGGGGCGGCCAGATCTTCCATCTCTGCGTAGCTATGGGTTTCGCTAAGTAACATCCACTCGCCTTTATTGTCGATACTTACATTGGCCGGTCGCAGTGCCAGCAGCATATCCGCTACATCGGTCGGTGGAAGTTTATAGCCTGTGCCCTGTTGGGCAAAGCCCGTTGTTAGGGTGATAAATAACAACAGCGCGGTCGAAAAAAAGCGGATCCCTTTTTGCATGGTTCAATAATTTTGGAGCCAGAAAGATAAAGTCTTGTTGCGAATTAAAACTCGATATTTGCCAAGTACTTTTTAAATGCATGATCATGAATATCAAAGTCTGCGGTATTACCACCTTCAAACAATTGCAGCAGCTGGACGGTCTCGAGATCGATATGGCCGGTCTGGTCTTTATTCCCGATTCGCCCTGGTATGCGGGGGGCAGCCTCTCGGAAGCAGAGGTCAAGAAAGCCGACTTTGATGTAAAAAAGGTCGGGATTCTTCGTGACCCTTCGCTCAGTGATGCCCTTGACATTATCGATGCCTATAAACTAGATGTGGTGCAGTTAGTAGGACAAGAGAGCGCCTCTCTTTGCGACGATCTGAGTACCGAGGTAGAGGTGATCAAATCTTTTTACTTGTCGACCCCTGCAGATTCCATCGATGCATTAATCAACGACTACGATGCGGTCTGTGATTATTATTTATTTAGCGGTCCCGTAGCTGTTGCCACCGATCTCTATGGCGAGGGACCTTCTTTGGACCTATTCAAGAAAGCCCGTATTGAAAAACCTTTTTTTATTTCGGGGGGGTTCGCCGCATCGAGCGCTTCGATGATCAGAGCCATTGACCATCCCGATTTCTTTGGGGTTGACCTGCATACCGGCTTCGAAACCGCTCCCGGCGACAAAGACATGAAATCACTCCTTCAGTTCAGACAACAGCTGCGCTGATTGCTTATCTTTGTTACTATGATAGCTCGAAAATTTCTGGTAGTCGCATCAATGGTATTGATGGCACTCCGCTTAGAGGCGCAAACAGCCGCCGCCTTTACACTAACGGGTCAGGTAGAGGGTTTTGCCGATAGTAGCGAGGTAAAGCTGGTGCGCAGTGGCGAAAACACGCCGTTGGCCACGGGTCGTATCGTGAGCAATCAGTTTGTGCTTACGGGTAATTTGCCGGAGCCTTCGCTGGTCTTTTTGTTTTTGGGCGATCAATCACAACCTGCCGAACTTTTTTTAGAAAGCAAACCGATGCTGATCAAGGGTGCAAAGGGAAATCCCGGTGCCATGCAGTTAGAAGGAAGCACCTCACACGCCCTCTTTCAGCGTTTTATTAGTGCATTTGTTCCCTATGTGCAGCTACGTAACCAGCAGGCAACAGCGCTCAACGGTAGTAATGAACAGACCCGCGATAGTTTAATGGCGGCCTATAATGCCACTAATCAGACCATGCAGCAACAGGTAGAGCAGCTCGTTAAGCAAGAGCCTGCTTCGCCCGTGACCAGTTTTGTGCTGGCGGCCACCTTTGGATTTTTTAATGATATGGCCTGGCTCGAAAAAAGATATGAGCTTCTGCAAGCTCCTGCCCGCCAAAGTGCTTCGGGTATGCAGGTCAATGCTATGATACAAGACGGAAAGATCGGAGCCGTTGGATCGAAGGCGATCGATTTTACCCAAGCCGATACCAGTGGAAAGATGGTGTCGCTATCTTCGTTTAAAGGAAAATATGTGCTGGTCGATTTTTGGGCCAGCTGGTGCGGTCCCTGTCGTCAAGAGAATCCCAACGTAGTGGATAACTTCAATAAGTTTAAAGGCAAAAACTTTACGGTGCTCGGCGTATCACTAGACCGCGAAGATCAACGTGCCAAATGGCTAGAGGCCATTAAAAAAGACAAGCTGACCTGGACGCATGTAAGCGATCTTAAATTCTGGAACAACGAAGCGGCCAGGCTCTACCGGGTAAATGGTATTCCCTATAATTTTCTGGTAGACCCCAGTGGCACCATCATTGCCAAAAACTTGCGAGGACCTGCACTCGAGGCCAAACTCTGCGAGGTGCTGGGTTGCAAGTAAGCGAGCGTTGCAAATTATTTTCCGATCGTTAACCGAAGACTGAGTCCATGGGTGGCGGCCGTTTCGCTATAGCCCGGAGCAATCCGAAGACTCAGGTCGTTGCCCACGTCAAAACTTTTTAGATGCGCATCTACGGCCGCATCCACTACGTTCAATCCCCAGAGCACTAAAAAGAAAAGAGCCGAGTAGTCGATATCTCGTCTAAATTGATTTCTATAATATTTTAGACTCTCTTCGGGTAAGGGTTGCAAATTGGGTTTGATCTTGCTAAAGAGTGCCGAGTCGGTGCCGTTAACGCGCATGTTGTATTTGACCCGAAAGGCAAAGCGTGTATCTTGGTAATTGTTGAGGTTGTAAAAGAAGATCGCACCCGAGGTGGCCAGGGCTCCATAGACAATGGGAACCTTCCAGATCTTATTATTGTAGATCTGCCCCAAGCCGGGTAAGAGGGCCGATCGCAGGGCTGCTTTTTGGGGAGGGTGCGCTGCCATGGCAGCGTCGTATTTGTTTTGCTTGGCATCAGCAGTCGTTTGCCCCCGAGCCGCCAAGGACAAGAACAGCAGTGCAACGAAAAAACAAAAAGATAAAGAGGCCTTCATTAATCGAGCGGGGCATTCAATTGCCGAAGAATTTTATTGAGTTCTTCCGAAGAGTAATACTCTATAATCAGCTGCCCGTGTCCGTTGCGGCTTTGCTTAATGCGTACGCGGGTGCTAAAGTGAGACGCTAATTTATCTTCAATCCGCTTAAGGGGAGAGGCGGCCGTTGATTTTGCCAATTTTTTAACAGCGGGCTGGTCTTTTTTTACCTGCTGCACAAGGACCTCGGTTTGTCGCACGGAAAGACCTTTTTGCATGATCTCCTTAAAGGCATAAAGCTGTACATCGACCAACTCGATGGCCAGCAGTGCGCGGGCATGTCCCATGCTCAATTCGCCTTTGCGTACCGCCAGTTGAATATCCGGAGGCAGTTTTAACAGACGGATGCTATTGGCTACGGTGCTTCTGTCTTTGCCCATGCGATCGGCCACCTGGTCTTGCGTATAATGCAGCTCGTCCATCATTCGCTTGTAGCTGAGTGCTACTTCGATTGCATTAAGATCTTCTCGTTGCAGATTCTCTAGCAGGGCCAGCTCCAGCAATTGCTGGTCGTTAGCTTGTCGCTGGTAGGCCGGAATATCCAAGAGCCCCGCCAGCTTAGCGGCACGCCATCTTCTTTCTCCGGATACCAATCTGTATTTACCACCAGCCAGTTTAGCTACCGTAATAGGTTGAATAATGTCGTGTTGTTTTATTGACGCCGCCAGTTGTTGCAGCGCGGTCTCGTCAAAATCGCGACGGGGTTGTTTAGGGTTAGGTTCAATATCTGCCACCGCAATGCGGGTGCTCGCCGTAGCCGATTCTACCACGGCGGGCTTCAGTTGCCCACTGGTGGTCTTTAGATCGGTATCGATACTTTGTAGCAGTGAGCGGATCCCTTTGCCCAACTGGTCTTTGTGTTGCTTGGGGTTGCTCATACTTATAATTCTAAGATTCGTTCTTCGTTCTTAATGCGGGTCAGGTTATTTTTTTGCAAGATCTCTTTGGCCAGATTCAGGTAGTTCATGGCGCCTTTGCTATTGGCGTCGTAGAGTATTACCGGCTTACCGGTGCTGGGTGCTTCGGCCAATCGGGCATTTCGATGCACGATGGTGGTAAAGACCATGTCTTCGAAATGTCTTCTGACCTCGCTGACCACTTGGTTGCACAGTCGTAACCGTCCATCGTACATGGTCATCAAGATTCCCTCAATGACCAATTGTGTGTTAAGGCGGCTTTGCACGATCTTGATCGTGTTGAGCAGTTTGCCCAATCCCTCGAGGGCAAAGAACTCGGCTTGCACAGGAATAACGACCGAATCGGCCGCAGTGAGCGCATTGACCGTAATAAGCCCCAGCGAAGGAGAGCAATCGATTACAATAAAATCGTATTCTTCTCGCACGGCCTCTACCAAGTTCTTGAGTACTGTTTCGCGATTGGGATAATTGATCATTTCAATTTCGGCTCCTACCAAGTCGATATGCGAGGGGATCAGATCGAGGTTGGGGATCTCGGTCTTTAAGATCACGTCTTTGGCCCTGGCCTGGTTAACCATGCAATCATAGAGGCTCTGGGTTACGTTGTGCAGGTCAAATCCGACGCCTGTGGTGCTATTGGCTTGTGGATCGGCATCGACAAGAAGCGTTTTATATTCTAGCACGGCAAAACTGGCCGCCAGATTAATGGCCGTGGTGGTTTTTCCGACCCCTCCTTTTTGATTGGCTACTCCGATGATTCTTCCCATAGTCAGTTGAACTTCCTTGCGTTGAAAATGTTAGAGGTAAAGATGCCTGATTGGCCCAAGACGACAAAATTAAGTTTTGCCCATTAATTTTACCTCCCCATGCGTAATGCCCCCTTTTGGTGGATCTTTTTAGGATTCCTGTTTTTGCTCGACCTCTATGTTTTTCAGGTCATGCGCCATTTAACGACCGGGGCCTCTGCGCGCGGCAGAATGCTTATGCATGGGTCGTATTGGGTCATTTCTATTCTTTCGCTGGGGCTCATAGTTTTTTTGCCCACTCTTTTTTCGAAGAATGCCGGACAGGTGGCCCGCTCCCTATTGTTCGCCCTTATTGCAGGGTTGTTCTTGGCCAAACTGTTGGCGGCTGTTTTTTTTCTTACCGATGATGTACGAAGAGCCTTGCAATGGGGCGTTACCAAGATCGTCAATAACAAGCAAGCTTCGGTAGACAACAAGGCGACCGATCTGATTACCCGCTCGGCTTTTTTAAGTTGGGCCGGTATGCTGGCCGGCTCCGGACTCTTTGGTGCACTGGCCTATGGTATGGGCAATCGCTATCGGTACCAGGTCAAGAATATTCCTCTTTATTTTAGTTCGCTGCCGGCCGCCTTTAATGGATTGCGCATTGCTCACCTCTCTGATATACACGCCGGGAGTTTTACCGATCGCACCGCTGTAGAAAAAGGGGTAGAGATGATCTTGGCCCAGCGACCCGATCTGATCTTGTTTACCGGCGACCTGGTCAATAACCTGGCCAGCGAAATGGAACCCTACCTCGATTTGTTCGCTCGTCTAAGGGCGCCCCTGGGCGTTTATTCTATTTTGGGCAATCACGATTACGCCGATTATGTTCGTTGGAACAGTGTAGAAGAAAAGCAAGAAAATCTGCGTACGCTAAAAGCCATGCAACAAAAAATGGGATGGCGACTCTTGCTCAACGAGCAGGCCCTGGTAGAAAAGGACGGCGATAAGTTACTGTTACTGGGGGTAGAGAATTGGAGCGCAAAACTGCGTTTTCCAAAGTATGGAGATCTGGCTCGCGCCTATGCAGATGGGCAGGCTGCGCCCTTTAAAATTTTAATGAGCCACGATCCCTCTCATTGGAGAGCCGAGGTTTGCGAGGGGTACCGCGATATTGCACTTACCTTATCGGGGCATACCCATGGCATGCAATTTGGCGTGGAGTTGCCGGGAATGCGCTGGAGCCCCGTACAATACTTTTATAACGAGTGGGCGGGTCTTTACGAAAATAAAGAGCAAAAGCTCTATGTAAATACGGGATTTGGGTTTATTGGCTATCCGGGTCGGGTGGGTTTTTTGCCGGAGATCACATTGATCGAACTATTCTCAAAAGATTAACACCCGGTGGATAAGAACTTCGCTGCCCTTAGCGTTTTGTAAAAGTATATTTGTTTGTAAACCAAATGTACCCGCTATGAAAGCAATCCTCTTGACGCTGTTATTCGCTGGTCTTTTCTCTGTTGCCGCAAACGCTCAATTTCATTTGGGAATTAAGGCGGGCACCAACGTAACCAAAGTAGAGGGTCGATCCTTTCAAGATGAGTTTTCGTATGGCTATCAGTTGGGGGCTTTTGCCGAGATCAAACTCTCTAAGCAATTGACCTTGCAACCCGAGCTACTCATTAATCAGTACAAAGCCGCACTCGATACCAATTACAATAATCTACTCAACAATGCGCTGCGCGGGCTCAGCTCCGTTAAGCTCGATTATTTGTCTATTCCCATTTTGCTCAATTATAAGTTGGGAGGCGGTTTTATTTCGCTTCAGGCCGGGCCGCAGTTCGGAATCTTATTCGACAAAAGCAATTCCTTTGGTCAAAATGCACAAAATGCATTTAAGCAGGGCGACCTTTCGATGCTGGGGGGCATACAGCTCAAGGTCGGAATTTTCAGGATCAACGGACGCTACTTTATTGGTCTTAGTGACATCAACGACCTGACCAACGATTCTCGCTGGAAAAACCAGGGTTTTCAGCTCTCTATTGGCATGGCGCTTCTCTAAATCAATCCATTTTGTCAGGTAGTCCTACCGGGGCATGATTGTTGGCTATTAGGTATTTCCGCGTTCTGTCATTGATTTTCCCTGCCTGCGGGCCTGGGGGTGACAGAATGTCCAAACAATTATTACCATGAGAGTCGACAACTTAGTCTTGCATCCCGAAGAAGAAATGGATTTTTTGCCTATCATTCCCCTTAATGAGGGTTCACAAGAGGACGGCCAAGAGATCGTGGTGCCCGACGCTATAGCGCTGTTGCCCCTTCGCAATACCGTTTTGTTTCCGGGGGTGGTGCTACCCATTACCGTCGGAAGAGATAAAAGTATCAGGGCGGTTTTAGATGCCTACAAAGCAGATAAACTAATTGGGGTCGTAGCGCAAAAGGACAGTGCCGTAGAAGATCCGGGTGTGGCCGATCTGGAACGTATCGGTACCATTGCCCGTATTGTAAAGCTGATCAAGATGCCCGATGGAGGAACCACCATCATTATTCAGGGCAAGCTTCGTTTTAGCATCGAGTCGATCGTATCCGAAGATCCGTACTTTAAAGCGGCCATCAAGTCGCTGAGCGAAGAGACGGCTCCACAAGACGAAGATTTCAATGCCTATGTGGCCAATATTAAAGAATTGGCCGCGCAGATCATTCAACTATCTCCCAATATTCCTGCCGAGGCGGGCATCATCTTGCGCAATATTGAGAATCCGGTTTTCTTAGTGCACTTCGTTGCCAGCAATTTAAATACCGACATACGAGAGAAACAACGTTTGCTCGAGATCGATCCGTTGCGTCAACGAGCCGATCTGCTGATGCAATTGTTGCAAAAAGAATTACAGTTTGCCGAACTGCGCAACAAGGTTACGGCCAAAACGCGCACAGAGCTCGATAAGCAGCAGCGGGAATATTTTTTGCAGCAGCAGCTCAAAAGCATCAAAGAAGAGCTGGGTGGCGATACCAATGTGCAAGAGGTAAAGGAGATGCAAAAAAAAGCCGAGGGTAAAACCTGGCCAGTCACTGCCAAAGAGGCCTTTAAAAAAGGGATCGAAAAGCTCGAGCGCATGCATCCCAGCACACCCGATTATTCGGTGGTCTATAATCATCTCGATCTGATGCTCGATCTACCCTGGGATCATTGCACGCAAGATCACTACGACCTAAAAAAGGCCCGCACCACCCTCGATAAAGACCATTACGGTATGCGCAAGATTAAAGAGCGCATCTTAGAACATTTGGCCGTGCTAAAGCTAAAGGGCGATATGAAAAGTCCAATCCTTTGTTTTGTGGGCCCTCCCGGAATTGGAAAGACCTCGTTGGGTAAAAGTATTGCGCATGCCCTGGGTAGAAAATATGTACGCCTTAGCTTAGGAGGATTGCACGACGAAAGCGAAATTCGAGGACATCGTAAAACGTATATCGGAGCTATGCCCGGACGCATCCTGCAATCGCTGCGTAAAGTGCAGTCCTCTAATCCGGTCATGATCTTGGACGAGATCGACAAGGTGGGATCTGATTTTAGAGGCGATCCCTCGTCGGCATTACTAGAGGTGCTCGATCCGGAGCAAAATCATTCGTTCTACGATAATTACTTAGAGTTGGAGTACGACTTAAGCAAAGTACTCTTTATCGCCACCGCCAACAACATTCAAAATGTGCAACCGGCTCTTCGCGATCGTCTCGAGATCATCGATCTAAGTGGCTATGCCGTAGAAGAGAAGATCGAGATTGCCAAACGACATTTGATTCCGCGCCAAAAAGAGTTGCATGGATTAAAGAGTAGCGCTCTTCGCATAAGCGACAAGATTATAGAGAAGATCATTCAAGATTATACGAGAGAGAGCGGGGTGCGTGAGCTCGATCGACAGTTGGCCTCTTTAATGCGTTACGAAGCCAAAGAGTTGGTGATGAAAGAAAAGATCAAGCCCACTGTAGGGCCGGCCCTGATCGAAAAGATACTTGGCAAGCCGCGCTATAGCAATGACCTGTACAAGACCGTGCAACAACCCGGCGTGGCCGTAGGATTGGCCTGGACCTATGTGGGCGGCGATATCCTGTTTATTGAAGCTACCGTCAGCGAAGGAAAGGGGGTCCTAACCTTAACCGGTAATCTGGGCAATGTGATGAAAGAAAGTGCTACGACTGCGCTCACGTATCTGCAAAGCCATGCCCGAAAATACAAGATCGATCCGGCTCAGTTCGAAAAGTCGAATGTGCATGTGCATGTGCCCGAAGGTGCCGTGCCCAAAGACGGACCCAGTGCCGGTATTACGATGATGACGGCCATGGCATCGGCACTCACCGGCAAAAAGGTAAAACCCTTTTTAGCCATGACTGGAGAGATCACACTTCGTGGTCAAGTTTTGCCTGTAGGCGGTATCAAAGAAAAAGTGCTGGCGGCCAAGCGGGCAGGATTAAAAGAAATAATTCTTTGCGCTCAAAACGAAAAGGATGTCGAAGAGATCGAGCCCACTTTTATTAAGGGGGTAAAATTTCACTATGTAAAGAACATGTCGCAGGTACTAGAAGCAGCCTTGGTGTAAGCCGCTAGCGTTTACGTGCGTCTGACTTCGTTATAGACTTGCATAACAGCGGCCGCCGTTCGTTCGGTGGTAAATTGCTGCGCATGCTGCCATCCGCGTTCGATCTGCTCGTGCACCCATGCCTTGTCGGTGGCCGTGCGCTGCATGGCCCCAGCAATCTCTTCTGCGCTATCGGGGTCTACATAAATAGCGCCCGCTCCGCCCGCTTCGGGAAGGCAAGAGCGATTTGAGGTAATAACCGCTACCTGGCTGCAAAGACCTTCTAGTACCGGAATACCAAACCCCTCAAAATAAGAAGGATACAGAAGCGCCGTGGCCATCTGGTAAATGGCCGGAAAGTCTTTTGCGTTAATAAAATCACTATCGCTGCGGCAAGCGGGTTCGTCCGATAAAAAGCGGATGCGATTTTCAAGCCCTTGTTCAGTTATATAACGCTGTACTTTTCTTTTATACGCCGCTCCGCTTCCAATAACCAGTAACGGAATATCCACGGTCGCACCGAGCAGCTTTACCGCTTTACAGGTGTTCAAGAGATTTTTTCTTTCAATAACCGAGCCTACCGATAAAAAATAACAAGCGGGGAGGTTGTACTTTTTTCTAATTCGCTCTTTTTCGGTTTGGCTTACGGGTTGATAAAATTGCGGGTTACAACTTTGATAGCAAACGCTTATTTTTCTTTCGTCTGTCTGGTAAAATTCAATAAGATCGGCTTTGGTTTGTTCGCTAATGGCAATGATGCGGTCGGCCTTTTTACAGGCATAGCGAAACTTTCGGTCATAGATCTGTCTGTCTATCCACTTATATTGTTTTGGATAACGCTCCGGGATCAGATCGTGCATGGTAACCACAGTTGCTATTGGGGTACGGTCAATGCCAAAGGGTAGTTCGTGACTTAATCCGTGATAGAGATCGATCTTGTTTTGTGTCAACCATTTTTTGCACCCGTTACTTCGCCATGCACTAGTGAATAACTGATCAACTGGATTTTTGGGCAAGACTTCGTGCAGGGCCGACCCTTGAACCGAAAATCGCTTGCCGGGCCGCGGGTTCAATAAAAAATACGCATGCTCGGGGTAATGCCTCGAAAGTGATTCAATAAGGGTGCGGCTATAGTGCCCCAGTCCGGTACCATTATGAAAGGCCCGTTTGGCATCGAAGGCAATTTGCATGACTCAAAGATAAGTGTCTCCCTGCTGGCCGGTAGCTTCAATAGCTAACCGGGCATTTTAGTCGTTTGTCTTTTTGTCTAAAGAGGCGTTTGCCAAAATGGATCGTCTGGCTAAAGAAAGCGTCTTGTTGGGCCGGATTTCCACGCGAAAGTGTCGTTTGGTAGGGGGCCAGCCCTCCCAGATCGTACTTGCCTCGATAATATAAGCGCTTAGCACGCGCAGCATCGGCTGCCGAAAGGTAATTATCGAATGTAGCGGGGTCCACGTAAAAAGAGGCGCTTACATTATCGACCTGATCGGTAAATAATTTTCTGTACAGGATTTCAACGCCAATAAAAAGAGTTGAATTAATATAGTATTTTAACCCCAGTCCGCTATTTAAATTAAATTGGGTAAGCCTGTAGGGTTTACTCTGTGGGTACTCGTTAAAGCCCTGCCCTTCTAAGCGAAGTGGTTGAAGGGCTACCCAGCGGCCATCCACATCTTTTGCTTTGGGATTAAAGTGAAAGAGACCTGCTCCTGTAAGCGCATAGGGTTGGATCTTTGTGAGTAGCGAACCGGCCTTTGCCGGAATCAATTGTAGCGGATAAAGTGCCAGGGCTAAATAGAATTCTTGCGTCCCCGAGCGAAACTGTAGATTACGATTGTAGCGAAAGATGTCGTTGGGCGTAATGGCAGGGGAGTGAATATCGTTACCTGATACCATTCCCAGTTGAAAGGCGGCCCTAATGCTAAACCAATCGAGGGGATGCAAATTGAGATAAGCGCCGACACTGGGCCGAGTTTCTTCCCAATCAACATCTTTTATGAACTTGGTGCCGGCTCCTGTGCTTCCTCCGAGATCACCCAAAAAAATCTGAGGCCCACTGTTTACACCGACCTCGAGTTTTTGTAGCCAACGATTAGAGGGTTGCGCCCGTAATAGTGCGGGAGAAAAGCATAGCAACGCATTTGTTAAAATTAATAGCCCTTGTTTCAAGCAGCGCAATTTGTACTTTAACGACCAGCGCTAAAAAAAATTGCGGTTCTATCGTTCGCTTAGTAATAATAACCAAAGATGATGTTCATTTCATCTTGACTGGTAAGTCCAAACGACACAGGCTGTGACGTGTTATTAAAGTAGGTAACCTCAGAAGTTAATCCCTGGCCAGGTTGTAAAATTATAGGGGTAGCGTACGAGAGCACCAGCGGATGTTCCCAACTGGTATTGGTGTAGACGACCTCTCCATTTCTGGGCCCGCCGAAAATTTTGATCACGAAGCGCTCGCCCATTTTATGAAAGTGAGAGGTAAGCATCACTACGCGGGTAAGAGCGCTGAATGTGAAATTTTTGGTAAAGGTTCTGCGGGTGTTGGCAGGAATCGAAATTTCAAAATTATTCAGGTCAAGCGTTTTGGCCTCGTACTGAACGGCACCGCGCGGAACGGTATAAAAGTTAATGTAATTCTGGCCGGTCAGTGTAAACAGGGTGCGGTTAAAATAGTGTGCATTGAGATCGACCGGTGTACCGGGTGCCATCTTGATAGCTACTCCGGTAGGCAGGGTAATATCGGTATTGACATCCGTTCCCCCTCCCATAAATACGTGGTTTTGCATCTCAAGCAGGGTAGAAGAGTTCGTGGTACCGGTTACAGGGTCTCTCAAGTCGCGCAATACATTGAGCGCCGGTAGCAGGTTTGAATTTCTGAAACCATAGACCACAAAGTGATGGCTGTTGTTGCCACCGCGCATCTGTAGTCGGTTTACAAAAACCGTATCGGTATTAGGACTGTTCTTGCGAACAAACACCTCGCGTTCAAAATTTTTGGGAATATCAAAAGGACTAATGGTCATCTGAAATCCCGTGCCGGCAGCAGGAGGAGTCAGTGGTTGCACTTCGGCCTGACAAGGACTGTTGTCTTTAAGCAACGCATCGTCTACCGCTGAACCCGTTTTACTGGCACCCTGGTCAATCCATTGTTTAATAAATTCTACCTGGCCTTTGCTGAGCACCTGACCTCCCAGTGGCATGGGCGCTCCAATATTGCCCAGGGCCGGGTGATGCCCGGTTTCGCAGGTAATTTTATGATAGAGCAGACTTAAATCGGATGCACCGGGTTTGACCAGTTTTAATCCGTACACAGCAGCAGCCGAATTCTGGGGTGTTTGGTTGATGAGCTCATCCCAGGCCTGTCCTTCGGTAAGTAGTAGTTTGTGCTGCGTATAGGTGGCATCGGCCGTGCTGGCATGACAACCCGCTACGGCACAAGTGGGGGTGAGTATCTGTTCTTGTATCAACTCAAAATCGGGACGACCTTCTGCCTTTTTGGTGCAAGAAGAAAAGGCCACACTCAGCGCTGCCAACGAGGCCATAAAAAAAACTGATCCACTTACCTTCATAGACTAAAGGTAGTGAATCAGTTTAAAAAAAATAGCGGCCAGAGCTTACAGCAGTCGCTCAAATTCTCTTTTGATCTGCGCGAACTCTTGTTCCAATACCTCTATGGCTCCGGTCTTAGAGGCAGAGAAGGGCTCCAGCGACGTGCAAAGGGCTATGTATACATCCGCTAATCGACGGCGGTATTTGAACTCGTCGAAAAAGACGGTCTTGCGATTGGTCTCGATGATCTCTTTGCGAAGGCTATCGAGTTGTTGGTATTGTCTTTCTTGTGCGGCATTGCGGGCATCGATCTTTTTAAGTGAGGCCAGTCGTTTATTGAGCGAATCCACCAGGTAGTACAAGTCTTCTTGTACTTTAAAGAGACGCATCGTTTGGGCAAATAGCAAATCGAGTCGGGCCTTTGTAAATCCTTTCGAAGGATTTTCGAGTAACTGAAAGGATTGCTCGTATTTTTTATCGCCAATGGTTATAACGGCCTTGTAAGTGCCAATAGGGGCGCGGGGTCCGATCACCGAGGCAAACAGTACCAGAGAGCCGGCTGTGAATCCACCCGTAGCTACTTTGCAGGGATTTTGATCTAGCCCCCAGAACACTTTGTTAAGACCTTTGGCCGTTCCACCATTCAGGTCTTTGATCTTATTGCCTTTGTTGTCGTAGATGATAATTTTTACGGCTTGCGAAGAGCGCTCTTTAAGATAGTATTCGAAAGCGGGCAAATTCGCTTTGTTGCCTGCCGTCCATCCTTCTAAGTTGCCATAACCCGAAGGGGTTTGAGCAGATACATCGTAGACAAAAGGGTTAACAGGATAAAAGATCAACTCTTGCGATAAGTCCGATTTGGCGAGTGCTCGTAGCGAAGAAAGATTGTCTAAGACATAAATACCTCGCCCGTGCGTACCAATGGCCAGGTCTCCGCTGTTAGCGATTCTCAGATCTCGCACCAGCGCATACCAGGGCAGGTTTTGATATTTACTTCTCATCCAATTGGCCCCGCCATCGAGCGAAATAAAGAGTCCCATCTCGGTCCCTAAGAAAAGCAGGTCGGCATTTTGCGGATCTTGGCGAATTACGTGCGCAAAGCCCGTCCATTCGGCCGATTGCAGGCGTTTAAAGGTTTTTCCGGCATCGTTACTAACCACCAGGTACGGTTTGTGATCGCCGTACATATGATTTTCGAGGGTTACAAAAACCTGGTTGGGGTTAACGGCCGAGATTTCGATACAAGAGATCCAGGCCGCTTTGGGAACACCCGTTTCCCAAATGCGTGCAGAGAGATTCGTCCAGTTCTTGCCTCCGTTGTTGGTGTATTGCAAGTTGCCATCGTCGGTTCCGACCCAAATAATATCCTCGTTGCGGGGGTCTTGCGCCAGCGTAAAAATGGTGCAGTGGTTTTCTGCACTGGTATTGTCTCCGGTCACGCCACCACTTTTCTCGGTTTTTTGTTTGGCTTTATCGTTCGTAGTAAGGTCGGGCGAAATTTTTATCCAGTTGGTTCCTTCGTCTACCGATTTATATAAAAACTGATTGGCCGTATACAGATTATAACCACCCGGTCTTTTGTTGCTCTTTGCCGTTACAATGGGGGTATTCCAGTTCCATCTATGCAGTTCTTCTCCGGGGTTGCGTTGTGGTTTGATGCCATACGAAAGTCCGGTCTTTAGGTTAACGCGATTGATCTCGCCTCCTTGCGATTCTGCATAGACGATGTTGGAGTTGATCGGAGAGGGTTCTACCCAAAATCCATCGCCCCCATTTAAAAATTGCCAATCGGTGCTCGCGACACCTCCGGGCGAAGAGCTGGGTGCCATCCAAGAGCCGTTGTCTTGCAAACCGCCATATACATTGAATGGTTTATCGTTACTTACACTCACATGATAGAACTGACCCACCGGCAAATTATTTAAGAATGCCCAGGAGAGTCCTTTGTTATGGCTTACATAAACGCCGCCATCGGTACCCAGGTAAAGCGTATTGGTATTTTCGGGATTGATCCATAGGGCATGGTGGTCGGCGTGCGGTACTATGTCCGAAAACAATTGTCCCGACCAGGAATATCCGCCGTCGGTAGAGTATTGAAAATCGAAAGCCGGGCGGTAGACGCGCTTTGGATCTTTGGGGTCGAACTCGAGTGTGCTGAAATAAAAAGGTCTTGCCGTAATGTTATCGGTAGAGGCCATTTTTTTCCAACTCAGTCCTTCGTCTTGCGAAATATACAAGCCGGGCACAGAGGCTTCTACGATCGCTAAGACTTCTTGTGGCTTAGAAGGATTGATTCTAATTACGATCCTGCCCATTTCTCCTTCGGGCAGGCCGGTGGTAACTTTTAACCAGGTCTTACCACCATCGGTAGAGCGAAACAAACCGCTGCCTTTTCCGCCTGAGTAAAATGAGAAAGGCTGTCTTCTGAATTGCCAAAAACTGGCCAGCAAAATGTTAGGATCGCGCGGGCTTACCGCCAGATCGGCGCAGCCAGTGTTCTCATCTACGTATAAAATTTTTTCCCAGGTTTTTCCGGCATCAGTAGTGGCATACAGACCGCGATGCGTACTAGAAGACCATAGCGGTCCCGGGGCCGCTACCAATAAACGCTTCGTATTTTTTGGATCGATCCAGATCTTACTGATGTGTTCGGTGCTGTCGAGCCCGATCTTTTGCCAGTTGGCACCTGCATCGGTGGTCTTGTACATGCCGTCGCCAATAGAAACTGAGTTGCGCATATTACTCTCTCCGGTAGCGGCATAGATGGTCTTGGCCGAGGTAGGGTCAATAGCTAGTGCGCCTATCGATTGACAGTACTTATCAAATACCGGTGTAAAGGTGATACCGCCATTGAGACTTTTCCAAATGCCTCCTCCGGCCGTTCCTACAAAAAGATTAATCTGGTTATCAACCGTGGTCCCTTCAATAGAGGTAATGCGGCCGCTCATAGAAGAAGGCCCCAGGTTGCGCGCCGACATCGATTGAAAATAAGAGGAGTTGAGTTCTACTTTGTTTTGTTGTGCCTGGCTAAGGGTAACGACACAAAGCAGGATGGCCATAGTAAGGACAGGCCGAAAAAAAGGCTTCAGCATATACGATAAATTAAAGTGAGCAAAAATTAATTACTTACCAGCGAATAGCTTGGTATCGATCGTTGCGTTCAAGTCGATCTTTTCGAATACCAGTACTTGCCCCATTTGATCGGTCTTGTGTGGAACTTTAACTCCAATGGGCAGCTCTTTGTAGTCGAGCAGCTTGGTGGTGACTTCCATTTCTTGACCCTGCATCTTAGACGTAGACACCGATTTGTAGATCAGGTAGGTCTTAACATCGATGTAATAGACTGTCTGGTTTTGATGCTTAGTGGTTAGGCGAACTTTAAAATATTCGTTGCCGTCCTCTTCGTCTTTGCCAAGCAGTTCTACCGAAGAGCCCTTGGCCTTCCAATCCACGAATTCGTTTTGAAGATCGAGCTCATCTACTTGTTGCTTGTGCTCATCTTCGCTGGCGGGTTCGAGTTCGGTCTTGCCACCAAAGGGGTTTTGTGACCAGCTCTTGGTAGGAGTAACGATCTGAATAATCTGCATTCCTTGAAATTCGGCATCAATGCGCCAGCCGGTGTTATGTACCGCTTGTTGTGTAAATGGAATTTGAATGCCCTGTACTTCGATATATCCTTCGATCTTCATGCTATTGATCTGCTTCCATTTTTCTTCGCCGCCGGTGGCCGCTACGTGCTTAGCGATCACGTCGTCTACTGTTTGAGCGAATCCGTTAAAGGCAGTAAGCGCGATCACTAGGGTCAGCAAACTGAGTTTGGAAAAAAGAGATTTCATAATTGAGGTTTTATTTTTTGTAGACTGTAAAATTACATCCGCCAATGTCTATTTGGTGGTCGTGACAAAAATTTTACATGAGTGGCAATGCGGGCTTGTAAAATGCTGACAGTCATTGATTTGAAGCAAAGGGGTTACCGAGATCTGATTCAATATTTTTTTAACGTATTTTGCTAGTACCTATTTTAACAGATGTTTATTTAACCCTAATAGATCTGTTTTATGCAACGAATGCTGATTGCGTTGATCTTTTTACTACTGGTCAACGGAGTTGTTACTAGCCAGACGTTGACGATTTCTAATTCGGGGCAAAGCGGTCCTACCTATACTGGTTTGACTATTTCAGAGGGCGCAAGTACAGTTACAATTACCGCTACAGCTGGCGATCCAACTATTAACACAAGCGTAATTAAAAATTACTTAGACGGCGGAAAAAATGTCTTGGTTGAATATATTGTTTCCACTGGCGCAGTAGCGATTAGTAGTGATTTATCTAAAACAGCAGGAGGAGATGCTACATTGACACTTCGTGCAAATCGGCGTGTGATGGTCAACAACAACAACCCAATCTCTTCTTCTTCGGGAAAACTACATGTGGTGATATGGTCGGATTATGACAATAATGATGATGGTGGAAGCAGTGCGCAATTGGGCGCGCCATCCTATTCATATCGAAGCCAAAGAAAAAGGAAAATCATCTTGGTATCGCTACTATCACAGTGCGATTTGTGAGGTAAACTCGTTGCATACACATGGGGTGAATACGTTAAATTCTACATGAGTGGGGTAGGGTTGATTTAGATGATTGTAAATCAATAGACTAACAGAATTAAAAATTATCGGGTAGAGATAGGAACGGGGTTTTTCCATCGGTTACGACCAGCTTGCTGTTATTACTGTTCGATAGAGAACGAAAGGCCTCGATCTGCCGCAACTTTAAAATGGAGGGCGAAAGTGTTCTGTTGATCGTATCATTGGCGCGTCGTGTGGCTACGGCCTCGATTTCCATGGCATTGGCTCTTCCTTCGGCTTCAATTTCGAACATACGCTTTCTGGCCTCGGCCTGAATAATGGCTGCATTCTTTTCGCCTTCGGCTTGAATACGGGCAATTTCTTTTTTCCCTTCGGCTTCAATTATCCTGCGCTCAGCATCTCTTTTCTCTCTTTCTTTTACGAACTCCATTCGTTGCGCCTCTTGCTCGGCTTGCAACTTTTCTTCTATGGTTCTGGAGAGCCCTGCAGGTAGCATAATACTTTTGAGTAATACATTCTCTATAACGAAACCTTTTGCCTCTAGAATTTCGGTCATTTGTCTGCGAATGGCACCCTCGATCTGGGTACGCTCTCCACTGTGCATATCTTTAGCCAAGAATTTAGCCGTAATGTCTGCAGCCGCAGATCGAAATACCGGTAAGATCACTTCAGATTCATAATTAAGGCCGATGCCTTGCACGATCTTGGGAGCGGCCTCGGGTTTAATACGATAGAGGATGGAGATCTCTGAGCGAATGGTCAGCCCCTCTTTTGATGGGAGATCGGGTTTGACCTCGATGTTCATTGTTCGGGTAGGCACTTTTAAAATGGTGGTCGTGAATAAGTTGTAGCCCTTAGGGCCTTGCTCAATAAACATCGGATCGATCTTTCCGAGTCGTCTTTTTACGCCCACTTCTCCTTGTCTGATAACCGTACAAGAAATAAGAAAAATGCTAAATAATAGCGTAGGTAAAAGGTGTTTTTTCATAACAGAGGGTTTGTTCAAAAAAACAACCCTTTTAACCAAGAGTTGTTATGAGATTGTCATAAAATTTCCATTAACGTCGATTTAACTTTTTTGTAAGAACTGCACGACACATTTTTTATTTTTAAACTACTGAAGTAGTAAATTGCCATTATGAATTTGTCTCGCGCTTTGTTACGTTGTCTTTTTATAGCCTCGGTGGTGTTGTCGGCTTGCATCAAAAAAGTCACACCGCCTCCTGTCGACACGACCACGCCGCCTCAACTGACCATCAGTACACTGCTTACGGGCTACGAGATCATTTGGGGATTCGATTTTCTTCCTACGGGCGATCTTTTATTTACCGAGAAGCGGGGAAAGATCTATCGATACACTAGTGGAACTACAACTGAGTTGACCGGATTTCCAGCCGTACGTGCGAGTGGTCAGGGTGGATTACTTGATATTAGAGTGCACCCCGATTATACGAATAATGGATGGGTTTATGCCTGTTATGCCGCTACTGCCACCGATGGTAGCGGTGAATTGCGACTCATTCGTTTTAAGATTGCAGGCACTTCTATACAAAATATCGAAACTATTTTTCAGAGTGGTGGTGGTAATACGTGGAGTGGTCATTACGGGTCGCGCATTGTCTTCGACGCCAACCGTATGCTCTATCTTTCGATAGGAGAAGGTGGGACGGGTAGTTATGGAGGCCCCAGCGCCGGTAATAGAAATTTATCGAATACTTCTTCGAACTGGGGAAAGATCCATCGGATGACGGCCATTGGCGGTATTCCGGCCGATAACCCTGTGCTGCCAGGACAAACTACCGCCAGCACTATTTTTTCATACGGCATTCGTAATCCGCAGGGGATGATCATTCATCCAACTACCGGAGCCATTTGGGAATCGGAGCATGGTCCCAAGGGTGGAGACGAGATCAACCTGATTACCGGGGGCGCAAATTATGGCTGGCCTTTTTATTCGTTAGGAACGAATTATGACAACACCATTATTTCGCAGGGCCATTCCGCACCAGGAATTGTTGCACCAGTATTTTCTTGGACTCCTTCTGTTGGTGTGTCAGGCATGGCCTTTATAACACATAATTCGTTCAAGACCTGGAAAGGAAATTTGTTGGTGGGTGGTCTGGCTGCGCAAAAATTGTATCGCTGCGTGGTGAGCGGTACAACCATATCCGAAGCCGCCATCGTAGACGGTATTAGTGGACGGGTTCGTCACGTGGCGCAAGCCCCCAATGGTTCGGTCTATGTTGCCATTGAAGGGCCGGGTAGAATCGTAGAGATCAAGGCGCAGTAAATGCGGCTCGCCACTATCAGTTTATTTCTTTTTTGGCGTAACTTAACGGCTCATTTATACATTAGCTCATGATGATCCAATGGAATCTGTCGACCCCGCCGCAACCTCCTTTTATCGCTTCTATCTTTCATTATTATTTAGGAGAGGATCTTACGGGTTATCAAGAATACGATGAGCTTACGTTAGCCTTGGTTAAAGAAATGCCCGGGTACTTGGGATACGAAAGTTTCAAGCACGATGGCCGTGGGTCTTTTATAAGTTATTGGAATGATATGGAAGCCGTCCGAAATTGGGCGCGTCATCCCATTCACATGGAGGCCAAAGAAAAAGGAAAAGCCTCTTGGTATCGCTATTATCACAGCGCGATCTGTGAAGTAAATTCTTTACATGTTCATTCGGCGGCGACTCAATAGCCGATGATCAATTTTAGCCTCCCCCACAACTCATTATCGAACCCCGAAAGGGCCAATGCCGGCGAACCGGACGATTCGCCCATTCGGATCACTACAAGTTTTTGAGATTCGACCAAGTATATCTTTTGATCGTTCTTGCCCAGAACGCAATACATATCGGCCGGCGCATTCGGTACGAGCATACCGGTAAATACTGTTTGGAAAATAGGAGTCATGTAGGTTCCTTTTCCATTGAGCCAGGTTAGGTATCCATAAGAAGGATTGATAGTTTGCGAGGAGTTGATCTGTGCCTTTAAGTAAGTAGTATCGGCAATGATCGGCGTTTGCTCCCACTTGCCTTTGTTGAGCAGCAACAGGCCAAAGCGCGCCATGCTTCTGACGTTACTGTACAGAACATTATTGAAGCCATTGCGTATCCAAAGCCCATTCATACCAATTTTATTACGGACTTTTTGCTGAAAATAGCTGTTGTAGCTAAGCCCTGTGGCATTTTCTACCACCTTCTCCAGCAATGTATAGGGGGCGTTATGATAAGCCCACCGTGTACCTGCATCGGCTTTGTACGAAAGACATGCGGGCGTGGTGCAGCCATCATCAGGTACTCCGTCGTCGAGTCCTGTGGTCATGGTAAGTTGATGACGAACGGTGATCAGATCTTCTTTGGCAATTGGCAGAGATGTCCAACCTCTTCCTAAATAGATAGAAGTGCGGCTATTGATATTGAGTAGCCCCTCTTGTTGAGCAATACCTACCAAAAAAGCAGTCATGGTCTTACCTGCAGAGGCCCAGTACCAGAGGCTGTCTTGGGTGAACGTGCCAAAGTAGCGCTCCACTACGATCTTTCCATTTTTTAGTACAATGAAGGCCTTTGTGTTCTTTGCTTGCAAGAACGGATAGAGATCGTTGAGTGCAGTACTATTCCATCCTTGCGAAGAAGGGGCTACAGTTGTCCATTCACTCCCTGAAACAGGAGGAAAATAGAGGGTGTCGGTAACCGGATCGGGCGGGGTCGTATTTTTTTTGCAAGCAACGAACAGCAAAGACATAATGAGAAGTGAATAGCTCATTTTTATGTGCCAGGCAGGTAGTTGATTCATCGAAGTTGAATAAAGTTGTTAAACGCAGATTTTGCCGTGCTACTTTCAAAAATTGCCGTATGTCCAAGGTTGGGCAGTTCCAAAAATATTCGTTCGCGACAATTGGTGCAGGCATCCACATTTTGTTTGAAGGTGGGCCAGGAATACATCTGTATCGGACTGTCTTCTAGGCCTTGCACAAATAGTATATCAGCTTTGTATCCCTCCGTAAAGTTTAGTAGAGAGCGCTGGTAATAAGGGTTGGGATTCAATGAAGTTAGTCCGTACCGAGCCTTGAGTCCGGTACAGGCTATACTAGCCCCAATGAGGCCCTGCTCCTCTTGTTGACACCGATATACCAAATTGAGTGGTCCCGGACCATTAGCAATAACGCCATTGGTTGCATGCATGGTATTGAGCATGGCTACCAGGTAGCCACCCTGTGAGTGACCGGCCAAAAAGATCTTTCGGGTTGTAAGACCCAGTTCTTGATTCGCCTTATTTTTTACCCATAGCAAGGCGGCTTCAGCCTGTACAATGTTATCGCCCATCAGCAGATTTTCTTCCGGATAGGCTACGCTCACGATCATCATGTCGGAGCGGGTTAAGATCCGTTTAAAACCATCCAGGGTATTTTGCGCCGCTTCGAGAATCTTGCTATCGAATGCTACCGTTCCATGGTAGACCACTAAGACATCCACAGTATCGTTTAGGGGTTTATCAATAACCACATCGACAGATACGCCATTGTAGTTAACTGATTTGACTATGCGATAGGCTTTTACCGGCGTTACATTTTTGCTGCAGGTTGCTAGCCCCCAGTAAAGTATCAGCAGAAGGAATTGTGTTTTGTGGCTCAAGGGATTTTACTTTGTAAAGGATTTTGACTGGATTTTGTAGCTTTAGTTTAGTGAAGCACTTATTTAGTTAAAATTAGTAAATGTTCAATAGGTCACTTTTTCTGCTTTTTGGGGTAGTACTGAGTTTTTCTCTATGTTTTTCGCAGGCAGTACCTTCCCCCGTCAGAGACCCCCGTGAGGTGCCTGACTCCATCAAGGGAAGTGTGTTTTCCAGATCGGTAGCCTACAGCGGCAATGATAGTATCACTATCACCTACCATTCTCCAGCCGTGCGCAAGCGCATTATTTGGGGTGGATTGGTGCCCTATGGAGATGTGTGGGTAACCGGTGCTCATAATGCTACGACACTTGAAACAACGCGGACCTTACGCATGGGAGATCAGGAGCTAGCCCCCGGCAAGTATGCGCTCTTTACCATTCCCGGCCCTGATCAGTGGACCATTATCATCAATAAAAACTGGAACCAACACTTGGCCTGGGATTATGATGTAAAGGATGATCTACTACGTTTTTCGGTCAAGCCAGAACCTGCGGAGCATTTGGAGCGGTTGCAGTATTTTATAGAAGATCAACAAGCCGATACGATTATTTTTGCCATGCGGTGGGAGCGTGTTAAGCTTGCGTGGAAGGCCTCGGTTAAGAAAGAATAAATAGGTATACAGTAGTCCTTAAAAGGGCTAGTAAGCAATAAAATTTAAACTAACTCCTGTTATGAAACCTAGATGCTATTTCTCTTTTGCACTAGCTGCACACCTTTTCGGTGTACTATCTTTTTCGCATGCCCAGGTTGGTATTGGAACAGCTACTCCAAGCAGTAAGTTAGAAGTAGTGGGCGTTGGTACCACATCAGCTACTACTGTCTTAAAGGTGGGGACGGCGAGTGGAACGATCTTATCGGTTCGCAACGATGGGTTGGTTGAGGTTAACTCTACAACGCAAGGGTTTTTGCCTCCACGGATGACTACTTCGCAGCGAGAACAAATTTCAAATCCGGCCGTTGGGTCAATCATCTACAATACTACCACCAATTGTCTAGAAACAAAAACGAGTTCTGGCTGGATTGCAATTAGGACAATAGATTATCCTAGCGTTCTTATTGGGGCTCAATATTGGATGGAAAAAAATCTGGATGTAACAACCTATAATAATGGGGATGTAATACCCTATGTGCCAGATGCAACCGCTTGGGGTAATTTAACATCGGGAGCTTGGTGTTATTATAATAATGATCCTAGCAGTGGCTATGGAAAACTCTATAATTGGTATGCAGCTGCGGATGTTAGAGGCCTTTGCCCGGCAGGATGGCATGTTCCAACTGATGCAGAATGGGCAGCGCTAGAGACATCACTGGGGGGAGCATCTATAGCCGGTGGAAAGTTAAAAGTAGCAGGGGTTTCCAGGTGGGCTTCTCCTAACATAGGGGCTACTAATTCCAGCTATTTTTCAGCACTTCCTGGCGGCCTGCGTCAAAGTAGTGGAACCACCTTTGGTAGCCTGGGCAACGTAGGTTATTGGTGGAGTGCTACCCAAAGTGGTGTGAGTGTTACAAGTGGGTGGAGTAGAAGCCTATATTTTGATGCAGCTGATATAAGCGGAAACGAGTATTCGAAGAAGAGTGGGTTTTCTGTTCGCTGTTTGAGAGATTAGTGAACCTTTTTATACTTGGTAAATTGAGAGATCTCTTTTGCCGGCTTGTTCGATTTGCGTATTTTGCGTACTTGCTCCATCCGAAGACGGTTAATAAAAGCGCCTGGCTTTTCGGGAGCGAGTAGCATACAGGTAATAACATTATTTTCTTTTATAAAAGTCTTCAGATCTTCGTGTAGGACTTTTTTATTCGTGCCCAGAACTGGGTTGTGTTCGCTGCGCTCACACATCGCAATGAGTTGGTGCTCTTTGTTAAAGGATATCACTCTTGTGATTGGCTATTAATTGTATTATATTACAAGTGCGTTATTTCAATAAATTTGAAATCAGTTTTTTGCATGCTTAAACCTCATTTGATGAACGAAATACTCATATATAAGACCAAGGATAAGAAAACTCAAATTGACGTAAGGTTTGAGAACAATACTGTCTGGTTGACTCAGCAGCAAATAGCTGAGCTCTTTCAACAAACAAAGCAAAATATTAGCCTTCATATTAGTAACTGCTTCAAAGAGAAAGAGTTACGCGCCAGTTCAGTTGTCAAGGATTCCTTGACAACTGCCGCAGATGGTAAAAGGTATAAAACGAAATACTATAACCTTGATATCATAATTTCTGTTGGCTACAGGGTAAAATCATTGCGCGGTACGCAATTCCGTCAATGGGCAACCCAGCGACTCAAGGAGTACCTGATTGATGGTATTTCACTAAATGAAAAAAGACTGGAGCAAAAAAACAAGGAGATTCAGGTATTGCACGACGGAATCCGGATTCTTAGCCGGGTTATTGAAGACAAGGCTGTTATTGCTGAAGACCTTACCTGGTTGCGTGAATTCAGTAAGGGCTTACAGCTATTGGATGATTACGATCATGAATCATTGGATAAATCTGGTAAGAACAGAAAGAAAGCAAAATATCCTTTAACCACAGACTATATGCGGTTGGTTGAGAAGATGCGGCAATCCTTCAATTCTCAGGTGTTTGGAAAAGAAAAAGATAAAGGATTTGTAAGTGCTATTGCCCAGATCAAGCAAAGCTTTGGAAATAAGGATGTGTATCCTACAATCGAAGAAAAGGCTTCTATGCTGTTATATTTGGTTGTAAAAAACCATGCATTTGTAGATGGGAATAAGAGAATAGCGGCCGCTTGCTTCTTGTTATTTCTTGAAAAGAATGGAATATTGTACAATAGGAATGGACAGCCTATTATCAGTGGCGAGGCATTGGCAAGTTTAACTTTGTTTGTTGCCGCAAGTAAACCAGAGGAGATAGATACAGTTAAGCAGCTTCTTATTAGTGTTTTGAACAGAAGCCAGTCAAAATAATAATGCTCGCCGGATATTGTTTCCTGCGGCCATTATTATTTTCTGAAATAACAGTGCCCTTTGCTGGACTTAGTTCGAACGAAATAGAACACGATATATCTATCATGCAAAAGGGGTAATTATAAATTGGCGT